>JGI12104J13512_1000073_pt1 | contig 99601 bp, 96 predicted proteins | sample TerdegcTABiofilm_FD_13512 | JGI IMG/M metagenome (IMG submission 13512)
AAAAGCACCTTTTTTATTGACTTTACTGGTTATTATGTGTAAACTTCATCCTTTCAACAATTGGAATGGAGGTTTATATGGCACTGGTATGTGAGATATGCGGTAAAGGGAAGCAGAACGGCTACAATGTAAGCCATGCCCACAATAAAACAAAAAGGGAATGGTTTCCCAATCTTCAGCATATCAGGATAATAAAAGATGGGGCTGTAAAAAAGGTTAGAATATGCACAAAATGCATTAAAAAGGGTTTTGTTCAGAAGGCTGTATAGGCCATTTATTTTTTAATACCACAGTCTACATCTATTCATAAGCATAAGTCTAAAAATCAGCCTGACCCCCTCATCCTCTCCACGGATCTTACGCCCTTAACCTTTTGTATAGATTTGATTATCTTCTGCAACTGCGACATGTGTTTTATCTCTATCTCATAGATACCTGTTGCAGATTTATCAGGATATGTCATTGCCTGTGCGCTTATTATATTTGCCTTATTCGATGACATGATAGTGCTTATATCAGACAAAAGACCCTTCCTGTCTTCACCTGCTATCTTTAGCCTTACAGGATATGTAATGTCTTTGTTTAGCTCCCATGTCACATCCACCCTCCTCTGTGCATCATAGGTATGGATATTTGGACAGTCCTCCATATGAATAGTCAGCCCCCTTCCCCTGGTTATAAATCCAAAAATCTTATCTCCAGGTATGGGATTGCAGCATCTTGCAAATTTTACAACAAGTCCATCCACACCCTTTATCTTTATAGAGCTTTCCCTTGTTTTTGTAATGGTCTTTATTATCTGCTTGATTTTTCCTGGCTTTGATTCTTCAGGGACATATTTGCCTATTATCTGCAGAGGTGTGTGAATGCCGTAGCCAATATCTGCAAATAGGTCATCCAATGTATCATAGCTGAAGTCCTTTGCAAGACCATCGAGCTCTCCTGATTTCAACATCTTCGAGAAGCTTAGATCGTGTTTTGCCAACTCCTTTTCCAACAGCACCCTACCGAGCTCAATGCTTTTTTCCCGCTGCTCTGTCTTAATCCACTGCCTTATTTTTGCCTTTGCCCTTGATGTCTTTACAAACCCAAGCCAGTCTTTACTTGGTTTATGGGATGGGTTGGTTTGAATATCTACCACATCACCGCTTTTTAGTATATATTTTAATGGGACAAGTTTGCCATTTACCTTGGCACCTACGCACGTATGCCCTAGTTGGGTATGGATGGCATAGGCAAAATCCACAGGCGTTGCCCCCTTTGGTAGCTCCTTTACATCCCCTTTTGGTGTAAAGACATATATATCATCCGGAAAAAGGTCTATCTTAAATATCTCAAGGAATTCCCTACTGTCTTTGAGCTCCTGCTGCCATTCTATTATCCTTCTCAGCCACTGGAATATCTTGTCTTCTTTAGCATCAAAGAGCTTTCCTTCTTTATACTTCCAGTGCGCTGCAATGCCGTCCTCTGCCAGCTTGTGCATATCCTGGGTTCTTATCTGTATCTCTATTTTTTCACCATAGGGACCAACTACCTTTGTATGTAAGGATTGATACATATTTGCCTTTGGCAATGCTATATAGTCATTAAATTTTCCAGGTATTGGTTTAAAAAAAGAGTGTATATAGCCCAAGGCCTCATAACATTCCTTCACATTATCAACAATCACCCTAAAGGCAGTAAGGTCATAGATCTCATTGACATCTACCCCCTCATTGACCATCTTTTTATATATGCTATAGAGTCTTTTCGCCCTACCTGAGACATCTGCCTTTATGCCTGATTCCTCGAGCTTATTTTTTATAAGGTCTTTTACCTCGTTTATGTATTGCTCCCTCTCCTTTCTTTTTTTTGCAAGCTTCTGGCTTATTATATTGTATTCAAGGGGTCTTAGATATTTAAAGGCTGTGTCCTCAAGCTCTCCCTTTATCCATTCAATACCGAGCCTGTGGGCAAGGGGTGCGTATATGTCGAGGGTTTCCCTTGCAATCTCAATCTGTTTTTCCTCTGACAGGAAATTAAGGGTCTGCATATTATGATATCTGTCTGCCAGTTTTATCAATATAACCCTTATGTCCTTGCTCATGGCAAGGATCATCTTTCTTATATTCTCTGCCTTTGAGTCCTCTGATGCCTTTATAAGGATCTTACTTATCTTTGTTACACCATCAACAATATCTGCAACCTCTTTACCAAAATATCTCTCTATCTCCTCCTTGTTTACATATGAGTCCTCTATGGTATCATGGAGGAGCCCTGATACAATACTGGGGACATCAAGATTCATCCTGGTGAGGGTATGTGCCACCTCAAGGGGGTGTATGAGGTAGGGTTCCCCTGAAAGGCGAATCTGTCCCCTATGTGCCTTGGCAGAGAATATGTATGCCTTTTCGAGCATCTCCACATCAGCCTCGGGATTATACTTTATTATCTCCTCTACTATATCATTAAACCTTATCATACCTTTTCCATGTATAATACGTAACAGGTATGGGGGATCCGGCGACCTCCAGCATCCCCCCCTTTTCAAATAAGATATTGCTGTTTAGCCCCTTTTTTGTATCCTCTGATATGATAACCTCGCCTGGTGATGCAATCTTCTGAAGCCTTGCGGCAATGTTTACAGGCATACCAAAGGCTGTGTATTCTTTTTTGTTTACAGAACCAAAGATCCCCGTTACCACATAACCTGTACTGATCCCTATACCAATATCGAAGCCCTTATTTAGCCTTTTTGTGAGCTCTATCATCTCCATTGCGCAGTTGACAGCATCTTCTTCATGTTTTTCATGGTGGATCGGGACACCAAAGAGGGCCATCACGCTATCGCCTATGTATTTGTCAATCATGCCATTGTATTTCTTTACTATCTCACTCATAGGTTGAAAATAATACCTGTTAAGAAGTGTGGCAAGCTCATCAGGGGGGATCTGGGATGATATCCTTGTAAAACCTCTTATATCAGAGAAGAGTATGGTAATCAGGGATAGTTTGGGCTCAAGCTGGTTTGGTTCACTTAAGAGCTCTTTAAATATATCAGGGGCAATAAACTGCCTCATCTTCCTTTTCACATAGTACTCTTTTATCTTCCATTTAAGCTCTTTGTTCTCAAAGGGTTTTGTTATAAAACCATCTATGCCTGCCTCAATTGCCTTTATTGATGACTCGAGGGTGCCGTATCCTGTAAGGATTATTTTTGTTGCCTCATAATGTAGCCTGCCGATCTCCTCCATGGTCTTTATGCCATCGATGCCTGGCATAATGAGGTCACATATGATTATATCGAGGTTTGAGAGGTTATTTTGAACTATTGTCAATGCATCCTCACCGTTAGGTGCAGCATAGACAATGTACCCGTCTTCTCTTAATATCCTTGTGAGGGACCTCCTTATGCCCTCCTCATCATCAATAACAAGGATACCGAGCCTCATAATCCACCTTTGAATCTTTGAATTATTGTTTTATTATAATTATAATAGCGTTACAACACCTTGTTATAGGTATTAAAATACATCCTGCCAAGGCAGGATAACAATGGCTTGGGGTAGGACTCAGCACTTTAGTCCCTCCTCTTCTATAATCATAATATTTAATTTATATTAAGGTAAAAAAAATAACAAGTATTTATTGTCTTTCATTTTCAGCGTATTTTTCATATTATATTTGTTTGATGCATAAGGCAAGGCCACAATTTGAGATAAAAGGGCAACTCGAACGGATAACCTTCACCAATGATGAAAATGGCTATACCATAGCCAAGATAAAGATCCAGGGCAGAAGAGACCTGGTCACCATAGTGGGAACCATGTTTTCCCTATCACCAGGAGAGATCTTGAGACTCAATGGTTATTGGGATATACACCCTAAATACGGTGAACAATTCAGGGTCACCTCTTATGAGACTGTCCTTCCAGCCACAGCAAAGGGTATAGAGAGATATCTTGGTTCAGGTATGATAAAGGGGATAGGCCCTGTTATGGCAAAGAGGCTTGTATCGAGGTTTGGCGAGGATACGCTCAGGATTATAGAGGAGGAGACAGAGAGGCTTAAGGAGGTTGATGGCATAGGAGAAAAGAGGATAGAGATTATAAAGAGGGCATGGGATGAGCAGAAGGAGATCAGGGATGTTATGATATTTCTTCAGGGTAATGGTATAAGCCCTGCTTATGCAGTAAAGATTTACAGACACTACGGTAGGGATTCGATAAAGATAGTCAGGGAAAATCCATACAGGCTTGCCATGGATATCTTTGGTATTGGCTTTAAAACTGCTGATACCATAGCAGAAAAGATAGGTATACCAAGGGATTCGCAGATGAGGTCTGAGGCAGGGATAATGCATATCCTTCATGAGCTATCTGATGATGGCCATGTCTATTATCCCTATGGTTCCCTTATTGAAAGATGCAGCGAGATACTCGATGTGGAGGAGGGGAGGATCCCCTATGCCCTTGATGCCATCTCAAAAGAGGGTAAGGTTGTAATTGAGGAAAGATTTATAGAAAAGGATAGGTCTTGTGATGTAAATTCCAGGGCTGTGTATCTTGCCAAATACCATGTGTCTGAATCCGGGATTGCCAAAAGATTAAAGAGGATCCTGTCTACACCAAAACAGATGAGGCTTGTTAATATTGATGAGGCAATATCCTGGGTGCAGCGGTTTCTCAGGATAGAGTTTTCTCCAAGGCAGCTTGAGGCAATAAGGGATGCCATCCATTCAAAGGTTATGATTATTACCGGTGGCCCTGGCACAGGGAAGACCACTATCATAAAGGCAATAATAAATATCTACAATAGGATGGGTCAAAGGGTGCTCCTCGCAGCCCCAACAGGCAGGGCAGCCAAAAGGATGACAGAGGCTACAGGACATGAGGCAAAGACCATTCACCGTCTCCTTGAATATAGTCCTAGTAGCGGGAGATTTAAAAAAGACGAGGATAACCCCCTCGATACAGACCTTGTAGTAATAGATGAGGCATCCATGATAGATACGGTCATGATGCACCATCTCCTGAAGGCAGTAAAGATAAGGACAACATTGATATTTGTGGGTGATGCAGATCAGCTGCCATCTGTAGGGGCGGGCAATGTTCTAAGGGATATGATAGATTCAGGATATATACCTACCGTCAGGCTGAATGAGATATTCAGACAGTCAAGGGAGAGCATGATAATTGTTAATGCCCACAGGATTAATAACGGAGAGATGCCGTTTCTGAAAAAGGGTTTTAAAAATAGAGAGGATTTTTTTTTCGTGGAGATCGAAGACCCTGAGGAGGTGGTAAGACATATAATATATCTCTGCAGGGAGGCTGTGCCAAAACGATTTGGCCTTGAACCCCTTCGGGATATACAGGTGCTTACACCAATGCATAGAGGTGTTGCAGGCGTTGCAAACCTTAATAGGGAGTTACAACAGGCATTGAATCCTCATGGCAAGGAACTATTAAGGGGCGGAAGGGCATTTAGGGTAGGAGATAAGGTCATGCAGGTGAGAAACAATTATGACAAGGATATCTATAACGGTGATATAGGCAGGATTGTTTCAATAGACCAGGAGGTTCAGGAGGTTCATGTGGATTTTGATGGAAGGTTAGTGACATATGAATTTTCAGAACTCGACGAGATAATACTTGCGTATGCAATCTCTGTCCATAAGTCACAGGGCAGCGAATATCCTGTTATAATCATGCCTGTCCTTACCCAGCATTATATGCTACTCCAGAGAAACCTGCTATATACCGGTATAACAAGGGGAAAGAGGCTTGTGTTTATAGTTGGCACAAAAAAGGCACTATCCATAGCCATCAGAAACAACAAACCCTTGAATAGGTTTACCCTGTTAAGGGAGAGACTGGCAATAGATTAGTATTCAGACAGCTCTATCCTTAAGAACCTTGATTTTTTCTTTTCTGACTGGATGTGCTTTAGTTCGAGGACCTTCTCTCTTGCCCTTCTTGAGCGTCGGCGTTTTTGTCTTTTTATCTTCTCTATCCTGCGTTGCAATGCACTCTCCCTGCCAAGTACCTGTTCCTCTATCTTCTCCGTGAGTCTTCTGCGGGCAAGAAAACGATTTAGTGCCTGTGAGCGTTCACTCTGACACTTTACCTCTATCCCTGTAGGGATGTGCTTCAGGTAAACACAGGTAGATGTTTTATTCACATTCTGGCCCCCAGGACCCCCTGAACGGATGAACTTCTCAATAATGTCCTCTTCTTTAATCTTAAGACGCTCCATTTTTTCATGGAGGGCTCTTTCCTTTGCTGGATTTATCGAAAATTTTGCTATACCCATACCATATCCTTTGCAACTATTACTATCAAAACACAATTTAGTTGAAAACTATAACAGATAGGTTATATTATGAGGTAATGAGATTTTTTTCAATATTATCTTTATGTCTTCTCGTTCTTTTTTTAAACATCCAGTGCTCAAGGGTTCAGGAGGTTCAGGCCCCTGGGAAAAAAACTGGCGAGGAGGCAAAAAATCATGACACAAGATATAAAAATGAACTTGAGGAGATAAAGAAAAACTTAAAAGGTGATATAAGGATAAAACTTAAAAAGGATTCAAAGGGCGGCTATAGCTGGGAGATTACAGGAAGGGATGCCAGCGAGGTTCTCAAGACAAATGATATGCTCAGGAAAAGACTCAGTGATTAGATGCCCTTTTAAGCCCTATTGATTGGGCATATTCTAAGGCATCCATATACTCTTTTTGTGTTATTCTTTTTGAGAGCTCAGGGGATTCATCTATCCCGAGACAGGGGTGATATTGGGACATTATATTTACAAATGCATTATCTGATATCTCCTCTTTTATAAATCTGAGAACATTTTTTGTGTTTTCAATGGATGACGGCATTACAAGGTGTCTTATGAGGAGCCCCCTCGTGGCGATATTGCTGCTGTCTGTTGTAAGATCTCCAACCTGCCTGTGCATCTCCTTTAATACAGAGCGCACCACATCAGGATAATCCTCTGCCTTGCAGTATTTCTTTGCAAGCCCCTTGTCCATGAACTTTATATCAGGCATATATATATCGATTATGCCATCCAATAGCTTTATTACATCAAGGGATTCATAACCACCGCAGTTGTATACGATTGGGATATTAAGCCCATTGTCTATGGCTATGTTTAATGCCTTTAATATCTGGGGGACATAATGGGTTGGCGTTACAAGGTTAATATTATGACAATGCCTTTTCTGCAGTTCTAACATGATATTAGCAAGGGCATTGTATGAATACCTGCTGCCATAACCAAAGAGGCTTATATCGTAATTCTGGCAGAACACACATCTCAGGTTACAATGTGTGAAGAAAATAGTTCCTGAACCGTGAATCCCCACAAGGGGTGCCTCTTCACCAAAGTGGGCAAAGGATGAGGACACATAGATATCATATGGAGCCCTGCAGTATCCTAATTCCTCTGCATATCTATTAGCCCTGCATCTTCTTGGGCAGAGGATACATGGGTTAAGCATCTCCTCAAGCACGTCGATAATCTCGCCAAGCCTTCCCTGGGAATTTGTTTTTATGTATGAGGGAAAATCTTCCATAGAGACTTTAAAAATAAAATATGATGCATTAATATTATAGTAAAGTTTGAAAAAAAACAATCGGGGACGAGAAGATGGATAGATATGAATATACAGTGAAGATATTTTCCATGGATGACCTGGAGAAAAAAGGTGTAGTTATAGACCCTGAGAAGAATATTGTCTATGCCTGCAGACCTGACGGTGAGTGTGAGGTCCATGATGTAGGCATGGAGCAGATCGATAACCTTTCAATGCTTTTAACTGACTTTGGAAACCAGGGCTGGGAACTAATACAGCTTTTCTTTAGACCCCTGGGTATAGTAAGTTTCTGGAAGAAGAAAAAGATAGGGGAAGGGGATTAAACATGCTAAAAAATACTTTGTAGGGAGGTGCAGTATGGCACTTACACCATGGAAAAATCTATGGGAGTTAAGGTTTCCAACCTTGAGAGAGGAGATGGACAAGCTTTTTGAAGACTTTTTTGACAAGACAGGATTCACTGGTGTAAGGGAGGGGGCCTGGCTGCCTGCAGCAGATATCCATGAGACAAAAAAGGATGTAGTAGTATCAGTTGACCTGCCTGGGGTAGACCCAAAGGATGTAACAATCTCTATAGTGGAAGACACACTCACAGTCAAGGGTGAGCGCAAGAGAGAAGAAGAGATAAACGAAACAGATTATTACAGGACTGAAAGGTTTTATGGTGCATTTCAGAGGGTTATACAACTCCCCGTAGAGGTTGTAGGGGATAAGGCAAAGGCAACATATAAGGACGGGGTCCTAAAGATAAGTATTCCAAAATCACAGAAGGCAATGCCGAAAGAGATTAAGGTCGAGATTGAGTAAGATTATAAACCCCTTCCCTTATTCATTTCTTGCCTGTCTCATTGCTGATTGTCTTTTGTGCGCCCGATAGATGCCTGCCTGTTTTGTCTTTAATGGACTAAAAAACTTTTTTTAGGGGTTATTTACATACGCCAGAAATATGGTTATAATGCTTTATACCCCATTAAGGGATATCAATAAATATTGGAGGTTCAGATGAGAGAAAAAGTAGAGGCTGCTATAAGTAAGATAAGACCCTTTTTACAGAGGGATGGCGGAGACATAGAGCTTGTTGATGTCGTAGATGGTGTTGTAAAGGTGAGGCTGAGAGGTGCATGTGGAAGCTGTCCTATGAGCATGATGACGCTAAAGATGGGCGTCGAAAAACAGTTAAAGCAGGAGATACCAGAGATAAAAGAGGTTGTGGCAGGTTGATATTGGTTATGTTTTTAAAATAATTATCATTGACAAAAGTTGTATGTTAAAATAATATGGATTTAAAAAAAACAGGAGGTGTTATTATGGGTTGCAAAAAGACTGATACAAAGAAGGACACAAAAAAGACACCAAAAAAGGAGAAAAAGACCAAGAAATAGTCCATCGACACAAAAGGGGGTTAATCCCCCTTTTTATCCTTATACCTTGTTTAAAAATCTTTACAACCCCAGCCTTTACTTTTTTTAAAAATGCTAATATAAACAGTAAGTGAGAGGATAGAATAAAATGACAGAAAAAGATTATGCATTAAGGTTATTAAGGGATTTTATAAAGATTAATACAACAAATCCCCCCGGTAATGAAGAGGATGCGGCCGTATTCCTTGAGGATATATTACAGAAGGAGGGGATCGAGACACAGATCTATCTGCCTTTTAAAAAAAGGGCAAACCTCATATCAAGGATAAAGGGAAGGGAAAAGGGTAGGCCCATAGTTATATTGGGTCATCTGGATGTAGTCCCTGCAAATCCTGATGAGTGGGAGATTGACCCATTTTCCGGTGAGGTAAAGGATGGATGTGTTTATGGCAGGGGTACTGTAGATATGAAGTCCCAGATTATATGCCATCTCCTTGCGTTTATAGGTCTCCACAAAAAGGGTATCACACCAGAGAGGGATATAGTTTTCCTTGTGACCTGCGATGAGGAGGTAGGGGGTCAACATGGTGTGGAGTTTATGCTTAACGAGGTGAAAGACCTGAAAGATGCCTCATTTGTCTTGAGCGAAGGGGGCTATATCCTTGAGGAGGATGGCTTTATCCATGCCCAGATTGCTGTGGCAGAGAAAAAACTAAGCCAATTTATGATAAAGGCATACGGAAGAGGCGGTCATGGCTCAATGCCAGTAAAAGACACTGCCAATGAAAAGATAGTAAGGGCATGTCATTCCATACTATCCTACGAATGGCCTATCAGGATTATAGGTGTTGTCAATACATATCTTAGCGGGATATTAAAAGGAAAGGGTCCTAGGGGAGAGGGGTTTTTATCTCTGAAGGATGCCATTAAGGACAGGAGATTAAAAAAATCTATAGAGGAAAATCCCCTCTATAATGCCCTAATAAAGAATACAGTAACCTTGACGATGTTAAAAAGCGGTGAAAAAATAAATGTTATCCCCTCTGAGTCAGAGGCATATTTTGATGCAAGGCTCCTGCCACAGGAGGACCGGGATATATTTATGAAAAAGATAGAAAGGCTCTGTGGAAAGGATATTGAGATTGTGAGGATCGGCAGCGGGATACCTGATCCTGTTCCGTCACCCTATAATACAGAATTTTTTAAGGGGATAAAAAAGATCATAACAAGCCATTTTGAGGGTATACCTGTTTTGCCATCTCTTTTAACAGGCGCCTCAGACCTTCGTTACTTCAGGGGCCTTGGTATCCCCTCTTATGGATTCTTCCCTGCTGTATTTTCCAAAGATGAGGTAATGAGGATGCATGGAAAGGATGAGAGGATATCTGTTGAAAATTTCTATGATGCTGTAGATATAACCCATGAGATAGTTGAGTTTCTCTCAACGTGCAGGGGTTGACCTGGATTATTATCCAATCTTGATATAGAGGTAGGAGGATAGATGCTTTTTTCAAGGATGTTTATACCAACAGTAAAGGAAGACCCCAAGGAGGCAGAGGTTGTAAGCCACAGGCTTATGCTGCGGGCAGGCTTTATTAGAAGGCTTGCATCAGGTATCTATACATGGCTGCCCCTTGGTTTGAGGTCACTTAGAAAGGTGGAGAGCATAATAAGGGAGGAGATGAACAAAAAAGGTGCCCAGGAGATCCTTATGCCCTTTGTCCAGCCAAAGGAATTGTGGGAAGAGAGCGCACGATGGGATAGATATGGCAAAGAGCTTTTGAGGTTTCATGACAGAAACAATAGGGAGTTGTGTCTTGGGCCAACCCATGAAGAGGTGGTAACAGACCTTGTGCGAAGGGAGGTCAGGTCATATAGGGAGTTGCCCGTGAATCTCTATCAGATACAGACCAAGTTCAGGGATGAGATAAGACCAAGATTTGGGGTTATGCGGGCCAGGGAGTTTATTATGAAGGATGCCTACAGCTTTGATATAGATGAGCAGGGCGCTGAGAAGAGTTATATAGATATGTACGATGCCTATACAAATATATTCAGTAGATGTGGTTTTAGATTCAGGGTTGTGGAGGCAGACACCGGACAGATTGGAGGAAGTTTTTCCCATGAGTTTATGGTGTTGGCTGATACAGGTGAAGATGTCATAATCAGCTGTGATACCTGTGGGTATGCTGCAAACCTCGAACGGGCAGAGATAGGTTATCAAAAGACATTTACAACCATATCAAAAAAAGGGGGTTTTAAAAGAATAGAAACCCCAGGAAAGAAAAAGATAGAGGAGGTGTCGTCCTTTCTCGGTGTTCCCCCTGAGAAGCTCTTAAAGACAATTATCTACAATACAGATAGAGGTGTGGTAGGGGTTCTTATAAGGGGCGACAGGGAGATAAATGAGACAAAGATGAGAAACCTCCTTTCGCTGGAATACATCGAGCTTGCCGATGAGATGACTATTGAAGATGTAACAGGTGGGCCCCTTGGTTTTTCAGGACCTATTGGTTTGGATATCCCCCTTTATGCAGACAGGGATGTCCTTTTTATGGAGGATTTTGTTGTAGGAGGCAATGAAAAGGATGTCCATATAAAGGATGTCAACATAGGTGATTTTTCTGTAGAGGGATATTATGACCTGAAGGTTGCACGGGAAGGCGACCTGTGCCCCCGTTGCAATGGAAGGCTTGCCTCTACGAGGGGTATAGAGGTAGGACACATATTCAAGCTCGGGTTTAAATACAGCAAGGCCATGAAGGCCACGTATCTTGATAAAAACGGCGAGGAGAGATACATGGTTATGGGCTGTTACGGTATAGGTGTCAGCAGGATTGTTGCAGCAGCCATAGAGCAGGGTAATGATGAAAACGGCATGATACTCCCTGCTGCTATTGCACCATTTGAGGTGGATGTCCTACCTGTAAATAGCTCTCACATTGAAAGCATGGAACTTGCCAATAGCATTTATAGACATCTTGTTGACAAAAATATAGATACGCTCTTTGATGATAGACAGGAGAGACCTGGGGTAAAATTTAAGGACTGTGACCTAATGGGTATTCCGCTAAGGGTTACTATAGGCGAGAGAAACCTGAAGGAGGGTCTTGTGGAGATAAAGGCAAGAGACAAAAGGGAATCCATCAAGGTCCCCAAAGAAGATATAGTCAGGAGGGTAGAGGAGTATGTTGAGGAACTTAAGCATTGGTGATTTAACGCCAAAAGAGGAGCTGGAAAAAAGAATCTTTAACCTCAAAAAAAAGATGGAGAAAAAGGGTGTTGACCTGTCTTTAATAATCCAGAACGTTGACCTATTCTATTTTGCCGGCACTGTTCAGAAGGGCGCCCTTATAGTGCCTGTAGACGGTGACCCTATGCTTTTTGTGGAACGAAATGCAGACAGGGTTAGATATGAGACACCCTTTGATTTTATACCTATCAAAAGGGAGAGGGATATAAGGGATATCCTCAGGGAGAGGAATATAAAGGGAGGCACATTGGGGATGGAGTTGGATGTGGTCCCTGTGGCACTCTATGAGAGATGGAAGGAAATCTTAGGCATATATAATGTAGTAGATATATCCAACGAGATAAAGGATTTAAGACTCATAAAAAGCCCTTTTGAGATCGAGCAGATAAAAAAGTCAGGGGAGGTCACCTCCCATGTTTTGAAAAAGGCAAAGGATGTTATAAGGGAGGGTATGACAGAGCTTGAGATAGATGCCATACTTGGTGCAGAGGGCAGAAAAAAAGGGCACCAGGGTTTTTTAAGGATGAGGGGTCTCAATCAGGAGATGATGAATATATATATAACCCATGAACAGTCATGCACTATACCATCCTCAGGGGATGTGCCCATAGCAGGCGTTGGCATCACCCATGCCATTGCCCAGGGTGCCTCTATGAATATCATTAAAAGGAATATACCGGTTCTCCTTGATTACGGTGGCGGATATAACGGCTATATAACTGATGAGACAAGGGCATACGTGGTGGGGGTCCTCGATGAGCTCTTTAAAAAACCATATGAGATTGCCAAAGAGATCGTGGAGACAACTATGGATTTTGCCCAAGAGGGCATAAATGGAAAGGAGATTTACGAAAGGGCATATAGCCTTGTTAAAAAGGCAGGGCTTGAAGACTATTTTATGGGTCATGGAAAGGGAAAGGTGGGCTTTATAGGCCATGGACTTGGGCTTGAGATAAATGAACTACCTGTTATAACACCGAGACATAGCGTCGTGCTTCAGGAGGGCATGGTCTTTGCCTTTGAACCAAAGTTTATCTTCCCTGGTAGGGGCGCAGTTGGTATAGAGGTAGACTTCATTGTGAGGAAACACTCCCTGGAGAGGGTTACTGATGCCCCTATAGATATGGTGTTTATTTAATCTTAAGGCTTTTTAACCTTTCTCTTTGGCCAATGATTTTTTTAAATCAGAGAGGATGGCGAAGTGCCTTCTCTCCTCATTGATAATCTCATCTATTAGTTTGTGCTGATTCTCATGAACAAACTGCTTTGCCTCCTGGTAATAGAGGATTGAGTCCAGCTCTCTCTGTATGGCAAAATCTATGGCAGAAATGGTATCCTGAATTATGGCAAGCTCTTTTTCCTGGGAGTCCTTAGTAAAGATGACCTTGCCGTCTAAAAATGCCCTGAGATTTGCCATGTATTCACCAGGATAGCTCTCAGCAGGCCTGTTATCCTTCGTCTTTTCATAAAGCCCCTGGAAGACCCTTTTATGCTTTATCTCCTCATCCGCAAGTCTATTAAATGTCTTTCTTACACCCTCATCAACTGCATTTAGGGCTGCCTTATGATAGAAGATCTCCCCGTATTCCTCTATCCTTATGGCAAACTGAAATATATCACCTGCTGAAAGTATGTTCATCATTACCTCCTGTTTGACCCTCAAATTTTACATTGGGGATTTTAACAATTTTTTTATCTGAATTCTACAAAAATAAAGACCCCTTACCCATAGCATATCTCTTTTAGAAATAGCCCCTTCGCCGGTGCAGTAGGACCTGCCATATCTCTGTCCTTTGATGACAATATATCTAACATAGAATCTACCCCTAATCTTCCCGAGCCTATAAGCACCAATGTTCCTGTGATATTTCTCACCATATACCTGAGGAAGCCCGTAGCCTCTATAAATATATAGATAAGATTACCCATTTTCTTTACCCCAGTCCTTAGAATATTTCTTGTATTTCGTTTATATATCTCGTTTTTTTTCTTAAATGCTGAAAAGTCATGCTCTCCCTTTATTAACTTGATTGCCCTGTTCATGGATGCCGTATCAAGGGGATATGGGATGTGCCATGCATAGCGGGTATAGAAGGGCGAACCAACGGGCTGATTTAGAATGGAATAAACATATATCTTACTTTTTGCTGAATATCTTGAATGGAATAGTCCCTCTACCTCATCTACATCCCTTATTCTTATATCTTTAGGAAGAAGACTATTTAGCCCCTTTAGCAGGCTTTTTTTATCTACCTTACTTTCTGTAAAGAAGTTTGCCACCTGGCCCATGGCATGGACTCCACTGTCTGTCCTTGCCCCCCCATAGAGTTTTACTGTATGATTGACAATCCTTTTCAGGGTTCCTGCTATTGTCTCTTCTACTGTGATTAAATCAGGTTGACACTGCCAGCCATGATAATATGTTCCGTCATAGGATATGGTAAGTTTGATGTTACGCATAGGCTGTTTTATTCANTAGNGAAGAATTGCCTGACCGAGGAATCAGGGGGTTTATCTTGTTTTTTTANTCTCTGCATCTTTTTGTTTGACAGATTCCTTTAACCCTTCCTTTGGATTTTGTGCCTCTTTTTCTTTGTCAAGTTTTTCATTTAATCTCTTATACAATTCCTCTATCTCCCTTTTAAGGCTTATGTTCTCAGCCTTTAGAAAGTTGTTCTCCTCTTTTAGGAGTTTTACCTCTTCCTTAAGGTTTTTCAGCTCCTTACTACAGGATGCTGAAAAAAAAATCATCATAAATATAACAAAAAATATTTTTAGTGCCTTCATTGTATCCATTTTGTATAATACCTTTGAAATTGTCAATATCTGATAATCGTTGCTGTTGATACATGCCTATTATGCTGTCATCTCATGAAAATAAAGCCTTATCATCTCTACAATATATTCCTTTTCTGCCTTTTTGAGTTCAGGGAAGACAGGTATTGCAAGGCTTGTCTTTGCTGCCTCTTCTGAAACAGGAAATGACCCTTCCCTGTAGCCAAGATACTGGAAGCAACCCTGCATGTGGAGGGGTACTGGATAATAGATACCAGTCTGGACACCCTTTTCCCTGAGAAATGTCTGGAGTCCGTCCCTATATCTTGTTCTCATGACATAGTGGTGGAATATATGGGAGCTGTCCTCTGGTATACCCGGTAGCACAATGGGTAGCCCTTGAAGACGATTGTTATAGAATCTTGCATTCTCTATCCTTTGCCCATTCCATTCTTCAAGATAGGGAAGCTTGGCCACAAGGGCTGCTGCCTTTATCTCATCAAGCCTGCTGTTTATACCTATCATCTCATGGTGATATGTGGTATCACCCATCCCATGCACCCTTAATTTCCTGACCTTTATCCCAAGGTCATCCCTTTTGGTTAATACCATCCCACCCTCGCCTATGCCGCCTAAATTTTTGGTTGGATAGAAACTCAGGGCCGCTATATCGCCGAAGCCCCCTGCCTTTATACCACCCCTGCCAGCACCAAGGGACTGTGCCATATCCTCTACCACAGGGATTTTATAGGAACTGCATAACGTTACAATCTCCTCTATATCACAGAGTTTTCCAAATAGATGAACAACAATTACAGCCCTGGTTTTTTTTGTAATTGCCCTGGCAATAAGCTTAGGGTCGATGTTTAGGTCGTCCTTTTTTATATCAACGAATACAGGTTTTGCGCCTACAAGGGTTATGGAGCTTGCTGTTGCAAAGAATGTATAGGGCGTTGTAATTACCTCATCACCCTCTTTGATGCCCAGTGCCATAAGTGACAGTATGAGGGCGTCTGTTCCATTGGCACAGGATATGGCATGGGGCACACCTGTATAGTTAGATATATTTTCCTCCAGGCGTCTGCAGTATTTGCCGAGGATTAGTCTCTGCTCTGAAAGGACCTCCATGATATTTTTTGTAATATCCTTTTTTGTCTTTCTATACTGTGCCTTGAGGTTAATCATTGGTATGTCCATTGTTCTTTTCCTTTTTATTTTTTCTCTTCAATATAAAATCTGATGGTCTGTTTTTTTAACATATTTAGGACATATCTGACAATTTTAAAGTTAATCTAGAAATCCTTTATGTCTATCTGAGATGGGGAGAGTTCTTTTTTAGCATAGTCAAGGTAGATCCCCTCCTTTATAAAAAAATTAAACAGATTGGGGTCAATGTGTCTGTTCTCAACCATAAAGGACATTATCTTTAAGGCCTCTGACAGTGACTTTGCCTTTTTGTATGGCCTGTCCCTAGCTGTTAATGCCTCAAAGACATCCGCCAGGGCGATTATTCTTGCTTGAAGTGATATCTTATCCTCTGTTAATCCAAAAGGATATCCTGTTCCATTAAGACACTCATGATGGGCCGATGCATATTCTGGGACATGTTTTAATTTTTTTGGGAAAGGCAGTTGAGATAGCATCTTATGTGTAAGGAGAGCATGATTGGTAATTATCGTCCTCTCCTCAATATTAAGCGTTCCCCTTCTGATGCTCAGGTTGTAGACCTCATCATCTGTTAGAAGTGGCATAGGTTTTCCGTCCATAAACCATTGCCTTCCCTTTATTGATTTCAGCCTTTCAAGCATCTCATCGCTTACATACTCATCTCCATTATTAAGTCTTATAATGAACTCAAGGTCATCCTGGAGGGTCTTGAAGAATGCCTCATCCTCCGTGGATATATTTACTAAATCTTTCTCTTGTTCACCTTTTTGTTCACCTTTAATCCTCTCCCTTAAAAGCTTTATCTCATAGTCTTTTTTGAGGATCTCAAAACGCATTTTTAAAAGATTAATCCTGTCATATATAGTCTCAAGCTTTGTTGTCTTATCAATAACGTGTTCCGGAGTGGTGATCTTCCCTATATCATGGAGCCAGGCAGCTATTCTAAGCTCATTGAGTTCATCGTTAGAAAAGAATACATTTTTATAAAATCCATTTCTACATTTATTTATCCGCCCTGCTATCTCCATAGTAAGCTCTGCAACCCTTCTGATATGACCCCCGGTGTAGGGAGACTTCTCATCTATAGCAGCTGCAATAGACTTTATGAAGGATTCCAGAAGGTTGGCCAGGTCATGCATAAGTCTGTTGTTTGTAAGGGCTATGGCTGCCTGGGAGGCAAGGGAGAGGGTTATATTCTGATTCGTAGGTGAAAACTTCAGTACCCTCTCTTTTTTTGTATCTAGGGCATTTAAAAGCTGGAGGACCCCGATGATGTCATGTTCGTGGTTGCGCATGGGCACAACCAGCATGGACTTAGACCGATATCCTGTCCCAGCATCAAATCTTTTTGTCCCATCAAAGTTGAACCCCCTGGCATTGTAGACATCGGATATGTTAATCACCTCGCCTGATAATGCCACATAAGAAGAGACATTTGTATGGTTGGGATTACCGTCTTGATCAAAAAGGGGAACTGATTTCCAGTCTATAGGGCTACCTGTTCCTCCCATGCGTATATTTAGAGAGGCATTATGGATAATAGCAAAATCCAGGGCTGTATTATTGTCATTCACTATATAAAGTGTTCCACCATCAGCATTTGTGAGCATCCGTGCCTGGTCAACAATCATCTCGAGTAATCTCTCTATATTATGCTCAGAGGACAGGGCTATGCCGATTTTGATAAGCTCAGATAGATAATCTACCCCCCTTGAACCCATTCTTGTTTTTGTAGCCATCAATCAAACAATAATATAAAAAAATACAGATTGGCAACGAAATTATCACAATCTAAAAAAATTAGTTGACAGAGTTTGTTGTTCCTGTTAGGTTTTTAAAAATTGTAAGGATGAGGCCCTTGAAGAGGGTCTTGGATGCGAGATTTCTGTGAGATTCCATAAGGCTTTATTGAATCTTAAGATATTAAGGCCTTTGTAGAGGTCTTAAGTGAGTTAATAGGAGGAGAAAACATGAGGTCTGAGGGAAGGGTTGCAAGGGTTACAGAGGTTATTGCTGGTTCACCCAAGAGTTTTGAGGATGCTATAAACGTGGGCTTTAGAAGGGCAGCCAAGACTTTACGTGGTATTACTGGTCTCAGGGTTAAAGAACAGCGGGCAAGGGTAGAGGATGGCAAGATAGTGGAATATAGGGTAACCCTTGAGGTTATATTTGTCCTGGAGAGTTAATCTCTTAGCCCATCTTTTTCCTGACATCCCTTAAGATGCCAGATAAAAAGCCTCCAATAATACCTGTAGCCTCTTTTTATATGTTTGTTTAAAAGTAGTAGGGGAAAGACTGTCAAAAACATAACTGTCAAAGAGGCCTTGATAAACCTAAGAGATACAAAGGCACAATAGTAAAAGGTGCAATGGTGTTTTTTGATGAATCTATACAGGGATATATTATATTCGATTCGGCCCCTTACCCATTCTTTTGATACTGTCCTGCCCTGGAGATGGACTATTCTTGAGTGGGGAAAAAAGATAACATCACTGCCTGATGTCCTTGCCCTTACACAAAGGTCAGTCTCCTCAAGAAAAAAGAAGAATCCCTCATCAAATCCGCTAAGGGATTCAAAGGTCTTTTTTCTTACCATAAAGGCAGCGCCTACCAATGATTCTACCCCCGTGGGACCATTAAGTACCATTTTCTTGCTCATAAATCTTTTTGGCATCATAACCTCAAGAAAAGACCTGGGGATAATCTCAAAAAGTATATTTGGCACATAGGCAAAAGATCGTTGAAGCCTCATATCATTATACACGAGTTGGGGTCCGCATATACCTACTGAATCCTCTCTGTCCATGAAATCTACCATCTTTTTCAGTTCCCCAGGGATTACAATGGTGTCAGAATTTAAAAAAAGTATATAATCGCCGGTGGTTTTGGTAGAGCCCCTATTGGCTGATGCAGCAAAGCCCATGTTTTTTTTGTTTTTTATATAGACTACATGGGGATAAGATGTCTTTATCATCTCCTCTGTGCCGTCTACAGAGGCATTGTCAACCGCTACAATCTCCCCAATGTAGGGTTGAAGAGAGTGGTCTTTTTTTATAGAATCAAGAAGATCCTTTAGGAGATCCTTTGTGTTTCTCGTTATTATTACAATAGAGGTCGTAGAGGACATCTTTTTCTCAAGATAATAATACCATCAGGATTTATGTTCAATAACATAGATGTCTGAAATCAAAAAACAATGCCCCCTTCCTTCCTATACGTAGGACATACAAAAAGACATACACCACACCTGGTGCATAGGTCATCATCTATCTTGACCTTATTATCCTCTTTGTCAAACACAAAGGCAGGACAGTCAAATAGCTTGAGACATACCCTGCATCCTGTGCAGTTTTTTTCAAGGGGAACCCCCTCAGGCATTGTCCTTCCCTTGTCCTTTGAATACAACAGACACTCTCTTCTTGCGATGACAACAGCTGGGTAGGTGGCAACCTCTTTTTCTGATGATATATACAAAAATGCCTCTTTTAATGTCCCTACCATTAATGGCACATCGTAGGGGTCTATAATCTTTAAAAACCTCACACCCATACCCCTGACAATATCCTCTATTAATAAAGGTCGGTTTTTTTCACCCTGGGCAGTGATACCTGTCTGAGGCGTTGGCTGCATCCCTGTCATGGCAGTGGTGCCATTATCCATAATGACAAGGATAAACCTTTTATTTTTACTTATGGCATCATATAATGGAGAAAGCCCTGCATGAAAGAATGTAGAATCCCCTATTGTGGCAATAATGGGTATTATCCTACCATCTTGTCTGTAAGATTCATAGAAACCTGATGCAAGGTTTAGTCCACCCCCCATATCTATACACGTATCTACTGCACCTAAGGAGGTGCCGAGGGTATAGCAGCCGATATCCCCTGGAAAGATCGCCCCTGGAAAGGCATATCTCATGGCATAAAAAGAAGCCCTATGGGGACACCCTGCACACAGCTTAGGGGGTCTTTTGGGTATATCAATATCCTTGAGGGCATCCTCAATGGCATAATCAGGTATGAATCTCTGTTGTAATATCCCTATCTCCCCTGCAGCCCTTTCTATAATCTCCCTAATTACATTATACGTAAGTTCTCCTGCGCTAGGGACATAGCTGTTTCTTCTGCCAAGGACCTTGTCTTCATTACCTAATATAAGCTCAAGGACTGCATCTGTCTCCTCAATTACCAGTATCTTGTCTGTATTTTCCACAAAATTAAATAGATCCTGTTTTTCTTTATTATTGATAAGCTCTCTTTGTATAGCCCATATCTTATAGACAGGAACGTCTTTATCTAGACCTTTTTCATTAAGGACATCCATAACCACAGAGAAACACATGCCTGAGGCAACGATACCGAGCCTTGGATTTTCTCCAGCCCTAGGGCCCTCATACATCCCTTTTTTTACAGTATTTACAACACCCTCTTTTATGTGGAGCTCTCTTCTGCCAAGGGGATACAGGGGGACAGGTTCCCTTGAATGACTTACCCTGTGCGTGGAGCGGACAATCACAGGTATCTTTTTTTCAAAGGAATAATTAAGGGCATAGTAGGCAATATCTGCTGCCTCTGAAGGCGATGCTGGGTCAAATACAGGGACATTGAGAAGAAGCGAGAGGAGTCTTGTATCCTGTTCTGTCTGCGATGATTGAGGTCCTGGATCATCACAGACAACGAGCACAAGACCTCCCTTTATCTTTTCATCCCTTATGTTTAAAAAAGGGGGACAGGCAACATTCAGTCCAACCTGCTTCATCATGGCTGCTGCCTTTTTCCCTATCTGGGCAGCACCAAAGGCAATCTCAAGGCTGCATCTCTCATTTACAGACCACTCGCCATAGACGTTTAACCCCCTCCTCCTGCTAAACCCTATAATCCCGGGTAGTATCTCTGAGCTTGGGGTGCCTGGATATGCTGCTGCCAGTTCAAGCCCTGCCTCCACAAGACCAAGTGCAATCCCATGGTTGCCTATCATAACCTCTTGCTGCAGTTTCAAAATATAACCTCCATGATTGTTTTATGGCAGTAAGCACAAGGTATATATAAAACCCTTTATGCTATTTCTTGTCTCTAAAAACCTATCTCATCTTTTACATTTTAACCTTATTATGTTGTTGCATGATAGACCCTGCCTCTTTATAGCCTGTCTGAAACACATCAATATTTTTTTGGAAAAACCTTTCGGCAACCTTTTCTCTTATTGTCTCGCTAAGGGAGTCATATGTGTAGGGACCAATAGAAAAGGCAGAGAAAAAACCAAGGATAGCCATATTTGATGCCTGTATCATCCCTATTTTTCTTGCCATGCCATCGCCATCTAAGATGTATGAAGAAACGGCTCTCCTCTTCAAGAGGTCCTGGACAGGCTCAGGGATATCTGTATTCTTGCTGTTTATAATTGCAATGCCTCCAGGCCTCAAAAAACTGAGATTTCTGTAAAATTCGCTTTCCTCAAAGGCGAGGAGAATATCTGCATTCTCTCTTCCTATGACAGGACTATTTGAATTGCCTACCTTTACGTGGGATACTACTGAACCGCCCCTCTGGCTCATCCCATATTCGTCGGATGCCATGGCATGATAGCCTGACTTTATAGCACATTCTATGAGTATTGTTGAGGCAAGGAGCACCCCTCTTCCCCCTATGCCTGCACATAATATTTCTATTTTCACATGCCCTCCTTTTTATTTAAAAAATTTGGCATATTTTTTTATATAATACCCTGGCATAAAAAAACAGTTAACCCCTTTATGTCTCTGTATCCCTTTAAATCCTCAACCCTTGCTAAATCTATATAGTTGCTAAAGCCACATCCATCCATAAATCCCTTTATCTCCTGCCCCTTTTTGTTTGTCATTATAAGGATTGCATAGGATGAATTATTATACAAGGTATTGACAAAGCCGGGCATACCAGAGTGGAGAAAATGGTCTTCATAGGTTAAGGCAAGGATGTCTCTGTGGGGGTCTAATTTTTTTATGCCATGGGCGATATTTATAGAAGAGGCAGGTCCAAGCCTATCACGGATAACCTCAAACCCAAACATATCCTCGTCATGTTTTTTAATCCTTGAAGGGGCTATGAAATGCTCTGTTCTGAGTTTTTTCCTGTCGGGTATCTGGAGCTCTATAACAGGAAATTCACCCTCTAATAGGCAGACCTCATCCATCTGCCCTATAAAGCCTTTTACCTTTTTTATAGGAAGGGGATAGATAGTGGATATATTCAGGATGCTTGTGTCCTCTTCAAAAAAGTCAAGGGATGGTTTTTTGGTTGTGATAATACCAGCCCTTCCCTTAATATCTATATTATTTCCCCTGTATGCCTCAAACTCCTCCCTTATCGCCTCTGTCTTTTGGTTTAGTAATCTGTGAAGCTCGTATCTAAAGCTTGGGGTGGCAGCCCATCTGGCAGGGTCCTTTATGAACTGGGAGACATCCATAGGGGCCACGGGGTTTGTCCTATCCATTAATGCCTGACCTTTATCTGATGATTTTTGTCTGATATCGTCATCCCCAGTATATATCTGGAGGATTACAGGTATCTCATATCTCTCGGAGATATAGTTGCAGAACTCTATTGTCTCAGGTAGAGATTTACCCAATTCCCCTGTAATGAAAGGTAGCTTTGAGAAAGGCCCTATGGGCGTTGCATCCTGATAGGTCTCCTGGATACATACAATAAGGAGGCCCTTTTTTACCCCGGTATAGGCAGAACTCATTATAGGGTCAAGGGCTTCGTATATACCCTCTGTGGAGAATATGCAGGCTGTTCTCTTTGATGCAATGGCACCTGCGAGGCTGAGCTCAAAGGCGATCTTTTCATTGATAGATACCTCATAATGGAATTTATCCCCATCTGCGCCCAATCTCTCAAGGGCATTGGCTATTGCCCTATTTGTAACATAGATAAGCCCTGTTCCGTTGTTAATTAATGTCTTGCATATATAATCATACATATTCTGATCCTTCCCTATGATATGCTATTGTCTTAAGGCTTAAGACATATAACATACCTTAGTATACCTTATTTATTATACCATTTTTCTTAATATCTCGATGCCCCTTATTATGTTATCTTCACTTGCTGCAAAGGATATTCTAACATTTGTTTTTTTATTAGAAAAGACACTGCCTGGTATTATGAAGAGATTTTTTTTAAGTGCCTTCTCTACAAATCTATCCCCATCCCCCCCTGGCACCTCAGGAAATATAAAATACGCGCCTTTTGGTTTTATAACATTATACTTATCCCTTAGCCCTTCATATATGAGATCCCTTTTTTTTCTGTATGCATCAATGAGATCACCGGTATTATGTTGAAGTGCCTTAAGGGCTGCCTTCTGGGCAAAGGAGTTTACACTACTGAATACATACTGCTGCATGGTCACCATGCATTGTATTATCTCTGTTGGTCCTGCCACATAGCCGAGACGCCATCCTGTCATCCCCCATGTCTTTGAAAAACCCCCAAATGTAAGTGCATTTTCATATAGCGAACCAAGATAAACCCTTTTCTCCTCACTATCGTATACAAATTTGTCATATATGTCATCAGAGAATAAAAGGAGATTTTTTTCCCTTGCCACCCTTACTATCATCTCTGATTCCTCTTTTGAGAGAACCATGCCTGTTGGATTATTGGGGCTATTGATAAGAATAACCTTTGTCTTATCGGTTATAGCAGCCCTGAGTTTCTCCTCCTTAATAGTAAAATCAGGATATGTATCTACAAATACTGGTCTGCCACCTAGAAGCATGACCTGATATTCATAGAGGACAAAATAAGGGTCTGGGATAATAACCTCATCAAGGGGATTGAGGGTTACCATCAGGGCAAGAAGTAGACCCCCTGTGACGCCTGCCGTAATTATAACATCATCGCATAATATGCCCTTATCTTTTTTAAGATGATGGAGGAGCATCTCCCTGAGCTCTGGTATGCCGCCAGAGGGCGTATACTTATTAAAGCCTGCCCTTATCCATGATATGCCCTCTTCCTTTATGGGTTCCGGTATATCGAAATCAGGCTCTCCTATGCTAAGGTTTATAGGGTCTTTAATCTTTCTTGCCATGTCGAAGATCTTTCGGACCCCTGATGGTCTTACACTCATCACCCTTTCTGAAAGCTTCATCAAACCTCCTCGTCATGCTGTTTTATCTTATTCAGGCACTCTATTATCCGCTCGAGCTTGTTTTTTGGCAGACCCCCAAAGACCCTTTTTATCTCATCCTCAGTAAATCTTAGCCCGAGGAACCTCTCAATGTTGAATCTGTTCTGCCAGCACCCTACTATATTTTTGCATGGTAACCCATCATTTAGGGACATGCAATAGGAAAATTCTATTACACTACCCATCTGTATGCAATATATTTCCAAAAAAACCTCCTAGTATATATAAACTACAGCCTATAATGCCAAAGACTCCAGGCCATAGATTGATTTACTGTTATTTATCTGGGTTTTGGGAATCTCTCCAGGTCCTTCATAAGTCTTGTTATCTCCTCATCAGGCAGCTCAAAATTTTCAAGCCTTCCTGCCATGTATGCATCATATGATGCAAGGTCTATGACGCCATGGCCGCTCCAATTCATAAGGATAACCCTTTCTCTCCCCTCTTCCCTTGCCTTTTTTGCCTCATCGATTACGCATGCAATGGCATGGTCTGTCTCAGGGGCAGGTATGAAGCCCTCTGTTCTCGCAAATGTGATGCCTGCGGCAAATGTCTCGAGCTGTGAATATGCCCTTGCCTCTATAAGCCCGTCAAGTAAAAGCCTGCTCACAAGGGGTGCCATGCCGTGATACCTGAGCCCCCCTGCATGGATGGGCGCAGGGACAAATCCATGGCCTATAGAATGCATGGGAAGTAATGGCGTTGTCTCTGCTGTATCACCAAAGTCATACACATAGGGTCCCTTTGTAAGGGTAGGGCATGACGTAGGCTCTGCGGCTATTATCTTTATCTCCTTCCCGTTTATCTTATCCCGTATAAATGGAAATGCAATCCCTGCAAAGTTACTACCCCCTCCAACACAGCCAATCACCACATCAGGATACTCCTCTACCAATGCAAGCTGCCTCTGTGCCTCAAGCCCGATTATGGTTTGATGCATCATCACATGGTTTAGAACACTGCCGAGGGAGTATTTTGTATCCTTTGAGTTTACAGCATCCTCTATTGCCTCACTTATGGCTATACCAAGACTGCCAGGATGCTCTGGATCCATCTCATAAAATTTTCTTCCGGCATTGGTTTCATTGCTTGGGCTTGGGATACATCTGCCGCCCCATACCTCCATCATCACCCTCCTGTATGGCTTCTGATTATAGCTTACCCTGACCATATATACCTTAAGTTCAAGGCCAAACTGATGACAGGCAAAGGCAAGGGCGCTACCCCATTGTCCTGCCCCTGTCTCTGTGGTGAGCCGTTTTGTACCAAATATTTTATTGTAATATGCTTGGGGGATGGCTGTATTGGGCTTGTGGCTCCCTGGAGGGCTTACACCCTCATTTTTAAAGTAGATCCTTGCTGGGGTTCCAAGAAACCTCTCAAGTCCATATGCCCTGTATAGGGGTGTGGGTCTCCATATGAGCAACCTTTCTAAAACCTCATCAGGTATGTCTATATAGCGTTGTTGTGATACCTCCTGTTCTATGAGGTTCATGGGGAATATAGGCGAGAGCATATCTGGTGTAATTGGCTCACCCGTTGCAGGGTTAAGGGGTGGCGGCAGTGGATTGGGCAGGTCAGCCTGGATATTATACCATGCCCTAGGCATATCGTCTTCCCTTAAAAAAATCTTTTTTTCCATATCTTGTCCTCCTATGTTATTTTAGTTAATAAAAAAGGGGTCATGAGTTTTAAACCCATGGCCCCTTAAACAAAAAAAGCCACAGGCGGTGTGAAACCGCCTGTGGCATGTTGTCTACGGTTTCACACCTATAACAACTGCCACCACCAGTTTGTGTTTACTTTTATTAAAAGATTATACATCATAATGTTTCTTTTTTAGCACATTGGCGTATTTTGTGTCAATATCTTTTTTTTTAGAATTTAGTCTGTTGATTATAACATCCCTGTATGTTACAAATAACCTATGGGCATTGAACTTTTGAGAAATATACCTAAGGTTGATGAGATAATAAAAAACAGGATGTGGCAGGCCCTTATTGCACAATATCCAGAGACAATAGCAAAGGACTCATTGAGGGCATACCTTGATATCCTCAGGGAGGACATAAGAGATGGTAGGGTATCATTCATCCCATCTGTAGAGGAGATAACAGAGTCTGTAAAACGTAATATCGTAGCCGAGACAGCCCCTGGCATAAAAAGGGTAATCAACGGCACGGGCGTTATAATACATACGAATCTTGGCAGGTCTATCCTTGCAGAAAAGGCTATAGAGGCAATAAAAAATGTGGCCTCTTCCTACACAACCCTTGAATATAACATAGAAAAAGGCACAAGGGGGGACAGGCACATTCACTGTCTCAGGATAATCAAAAGGCTTACAGGTGCTGAGGACGCCCTTATTGTGAATAATAACGCGGGTGCTGTCCTCCTTGTTCTTAATACCCTTGCCAATGGTAAAGAGGTGATTATATCAAGGGGTGAGCTTATAGAGATAGGTGGTTCATTTAGGATCCCCGATGTAATGAAAAAGGGCGGTGCTATCCTAAAGGAGGTGGGGGCCACTAATAGGACCTACCTGAAGGACTATGAAGAGGCTGTGACATCAGCAACCGGTCTTTTTATGAAGGCACATACGAGTAATTATATCATAAAGGGTTTTACCCACCAGTTAACAACAGAGGATATGGTATCCCTCGGCAATAAATACAACATACCCACCTATTTTGATGCAGGTAGTGGTCTTTTGTATCCTTTTTCGAGTCAGTGGTCACGATATGAGCCATCGGTGATACAGGAGATAAAAAAGGGTATAGATATATTATCCTTCAGTGGTGATAAGCTTCTCGGCGCACCTCAGGCAGGCATAATAATTGGAAAGTCAAGGTATATCGAGGCATGCAAATCAAATCCTCTGACAAGGGCACTGCGTCCTGACAAATTCACACTTGCAGGTCTTGAGGCCACATTCCTTCTGTATCTTGATGAAACAAAGGCAAAAGAGGAGATACCCACGATGCGTATGTTCTTTGAGGACCAAGAGAGGCTAAAAAGAAGGGCAAGGCTCATATCAAAGAGATTACAGCATCTTAAAGGCTCATTATCAGTTTCGGTTGTTCCTATGTTGTCTGAGGTTGGTGGAGGCTCACTGCCGGACACATCAATACCATCTTATGGGATTGCCCTGATGCCTGATTTTCCAATAGAAAGATTTGAAGAGAGGTTAAGACAGCTTACGATCCCGATAATAGGAAGGATTGAGAGGGATAGGCTATTACTTGATATGAGGACTATTCAGAGACAGGATGAAAAAGACCTGATTGCAGGTATTGAAGAGGCTCTTTCCAGGGGGGATTAACCGTTTTTGTTGTAAAGCCCTATGGCAAAATTAGATGTATCCCATATTGTGCAGGAATCAGGGGATAAAAGGCTTGATGTCTATCTTGCAGAGGCATTCTCCTTAACAAGGACAAAGATAAAATCCGCTATAGAGAACGGATATATTATTGTAAACGGGAGGGCCACAAGGCCCTCTCAAAAGATCAAAAAGGGGATGTCCATACAGGGGGGGATACCGGAGGAGGAACCCCTAAGCCTAAAACCCCAGGAGATATGCCTTGATATCCTCTATGAGGATGAGTTCATCCTTGCCATTAACAAGCCAGCCGGTATGGTGGTGCATCCATCATTTGGTCATAGAGAGGGGACACTGGTGAATGCTGTCCTGGGATACCTGAAGGAGTTAGGTCAAATGAAAGAGTCGTATCCCTCATTAAATGAATATAAAGCGCAAGATATCGAGGATGTATCATATCTTAGGCCTGGCATAGTCCACAGGCTTGATAAGGGGACAACAGGGGTGATACTTGTAGCAAAGGATACAAGGACGCAGGAGATGTTGTCTGCCATGTTCAAGGGCCGGGGCCTGAATAAGGTCTATAGGGCAATAATAGAGGGTAGTATATCAGACAATAGTCTTACAATAGAGGGGAATATAGGTAGGCATCCTAGGGAGAGAAAAAAGATGGCAGTCCTGAAGGGTAAAGGCAGGGATGCGCTGACAGCTATAAAGGTTTTGAGAAGGCTTAAAGGTTATACCTATATTGAGGCATATCCAAAGACAGGGAGGACACACCAGATAAGGGTTCACCTTGCCTATGTTGGAAGCCCTATAGTTGGTGATGAGACCTATGGTAAAAGATCAAGACATGCCACAGCAAGGCCACTGCTTCATGCATTCAGAATAGAGTTTGTGCATCCTGTAACAGGCAGATATATCTCTGTGGAGGCACCTGTCCCTGAGGATATGATCTCATTTATGGGATTACATGAGTATTAAAGACCCCTGTCTTTTTGTTTGATTTTAAAAAACAGAGAAGATATTGGAGGGGTGGTTTTTTAATCATGGGCAGATGTAGTTGCAAAGAGAACAGATAGGTTTATTGTTTTTATAAGGGCAAAGAGGGGAAGGTGCGATTCTGTTTTTATTACCCTTTAGAGTCCAAAATATGCTATATTGCTTAACAAAAATAATCAGTAAGGTGGACAGATGATAGACGAGAGGATAGTTACAAAGGCAATTATTGAGCGTTTTTCAGAGAAACTTATATCAAACCTTGAGATCGATGTGGCAGTATGTGGTGCAGGTCCCTCAGGGCTTGTGGCAGCATATTTTCTTGCCCGAGGCGGGATGAAGGTGGCTGTTTTTGAGAGAAAGTTATCTATAGGCGGTGGCATGTGGGGCGGTGGTATGATGTTCAACGAGATAGTTGTTCAGGAGGAGAGCAGAGAGATACTGGAGATGCTCAATATAAGGACAAAACCTTATACACCGGGTTATTATACTGTGGACTCTGTGGAGGCAGTATCAGGGATATGTTTTAATGCTGTAAAGGCAGGGGCACAGATATTCAATCTTATCAGCATAGAGGACCTTGTGGTGAGACAGGATAGGGTTACCGGTGTTGTAATAAACTGGACAGCCGTGGAGATGGCAGGGCTGCATGTTGACCCCCTGACGATCATGTCAAGGTGTGTTGTTGATTCTACAGGACATCCTATTGAGGTTGTAAAGGTCCTGGAGAGAAAGATGGATATAAGGCTTAACACCCCCTCAGGAAAGGTGGAGGGCGAGAAATCCATGTGGGCTGATGTGGCAGAGACAAAGACTCTGGAGAATACAAAAGAGGTATTCCCTGGGCTTTATGTGGCTGGTATGAGCGCAAACGCCACATTCGGTTCATACAGGATGGGGCCCATCTTTGGGGGCATGCTTCTTTCAGGAAAGAAGGTGGCAGAGCTTATAATTGAAAGGCTGAGATGAAAAAAATTCTTACTATAGCAGGATTTGATCCCTCAGGTGGGGCAGGGATTACAAAGGATATGGATGTATTCCAGTCAAGGGGCATCCATGGGGTATCTGTCCCAACCTGCATAGTAAATCAGGGTCCCCTTGGTGTATCTGATGTATACCCCATCCCTTTTGATGAGTTTTCTCGGATGCTTGATGTTATTGGCAGTATTGGTATAGATGCCATCAAGATCGGGGTACTTTTCAATGAGGACTATGTGGATAGGGTTGTAGATTTTATAGGTTCATACAAAAAAGGGATACCCATTGTCCTTGACCCTGTTTTTTCATCAAAGAACAAAACAAGGCTTTTAACAGATAAGGGCGTTGAAGGATTGAAGACAGATCTAATACCCCTTGTCACAGCTATAACCCCTAATATTGACGAGGCAGGTATATTAGTAGGGATGGATATCAGGGATGAGGGCTCTATGGAGAAGGCAGCAGTAGCCTTGAACGCCATAGGGGCAGGGTATGTAGTTATAAAGGGTGGGCATATAGAGGGCGACCCTATTGACATGCTCTTTGACGGTAGAGATTTTATAAGATATACAAAGGGAAGACTTCAAAGGGAGGTTCACGGGACAGGATGCGTATTCTCCTCTCTTCTTACCTCCTATCTCTGTCTCGGATACCCTATGACAGAGGCATTCTATGCGTCAGAATCCCAGATAAAAGACCTTCTCTATGAGGGCTACAGGATAATAACAGACTCTGGTTATTATTATATATCGCCAGACATTATGAACTCCCGTGATGCAGATAGGTGGCAGGTGACTCAGATGCTGAAACAGGCTGCCGCGTTCCTTGTAATGATGAACCCAGTGGAATTTGTCCCTGCTGTCCAGATGAACCTTGGTTTTGCATTACAAAACGCAAAGACCATAGAGGATGTGGCGGCATTCCCTGGAAGGATATCTGTCTACAATGGCAGGATTTATATCAAGGGCGAGCCATGCCTCGGCGCATCAAGCCATGTGGCACGCCTGATACTAGCTATGATGAGGCATTATCCATTTATAAGGTCATGCGCAAATATAAGGTATGACAAATCCATAATAGATATGGCAAAGAGAAATGGTTTATCTGTGCTATTTTTTGACAGACAGATGGAGCCAGAGGATATAAAGGAAGAAGAGGGCAAAAGCCTTGATTTTCTCTCTCAACATGCCCTGTCAGGGGTAGAGGCACCGCCAGATATTATATATGACATAGGAGATATGGGCAAAGAACCTATGATAAGGCTTTTTGGCAGAAACCCCATAGAGGTTATCAAAAAGATGGAGAAGATAAAACCATGAAAAATCAGATTACAGAGGCACGTAAAGGAAGGGCAACCGAAGCAATGCTACAGGTGGCAAAGGATGAGGGTATGGATATCAGCACTCTCTGTAGATATGTAGCAGAGGGAAAGGTTGCCATACTTGCCAACAGCAGACATAAGGACTTTACACCCAAGGGTGTGGGCAAGGGGATGAAGGTGAAGGTGAATGCCAATCTGGGGACATCACCGGAAAAGGCAGACATAAAAACAGAGCTTAAAAAACTTGAGATGGCAAAAAATGCAGGGGCTGATGCAGTTATGGACCTGAGCACAGGTGGCGACTTAGATAGTATAAGGAGGGAGATAATAGCCCATGCAGGGATACCCCTGGGGACTGTGCCTATATACCAGGCGGCAGTGGAGACAGTAAAGAAGAGGCAGACCATAACAAAGATGAAGCCTGATGAGCTCTTCGAGGTTATAGAGAGACAGGGTCAGGATGGCGTGGATTTTATAACTGTCCACTGTGGTGTAACCCAGCGGTCCCTGGAGAGGTTAAAACAGCAGGGCAGGCTTACAGGGATTGTAAGCAGGGGGGGTGCCTTTCTTGCCGAGTGGATAATAGTAAATAAAAAGGAGAACCCCCTTTACGAACAGTTCGACAGGCTTCTTAAGATTGCAAAAAAATACGACATGACCTTGAGTCTTGGTGATGGACTGAGACCTGGTTGCATTGCCGATGCAACAGATAGGGGTCAGATAGAGGAGCTTATAATACTTGGCGAATTATGTTCTGAGGCAATAAAAAAGGGCGTTCAGGTTATGATAGAGGGTCCCGGGCATGTGCCCATTAATCAGATAGAGACAAATATTGTCCTCCAGAAGAGGCTCTGCAATGAGGCACCATTTTATGTGTTGGGGCCTATTGTAACAGATATTGCCCCTGGGTATGACCATATAACATCTGCCATAGGTGGTGCTATTGCCGCCTATTACGGTGCTGACTTTCTCTGTTATGTAACACCATCAGAGCATCTTGGTCTGCCAGACCCTGAGGATGTAAGGGATGGCGTGATAGTAACAAGGATTGCAGCCCATGCAGCAGACCTGGCAAGGGGCAATAGGGATGCCTTCAGGATGGATGAGGCCATGTCTGTGTATAGAAAGGCACTTGACTGGGAGGGACAGACAAGATGCGCCATAGACCCGGAGAAGATAACAGAATTTAGAAAGGACAGACAACTTCACAATGATGTATGCAGTATGTGTGGTGAATACTGCTCTATGAAGCTAATAAAGGATTATTTCAAGAAGAAATAGTCACTCAGGCAATGAGAAAACCCTTAAACTGGCAGCCTGTTGTATATACAGTTACCTCTCTTACAAGCCAGATAAGACATCTAATCAATAATCAGTTCAGGGATATCCTTATGGAGGGCGAGATATCCAACTTTAAACTCTACCCGTCAGGACATGTGTATTTCACCCTGAAGGATGACCAATCTATTATAAAGGCTGTTATGTTCAATTATTATGGGAGATACCCTGAGGATATGTTCAAGGACGGGACATCCGTGATATGCAAGGGCAGGGTGGATGTATATGAGAAAAGGGGTGAATACAGGTTTCTTGTAGATGTAATGGAGATAAAGGGGATCGGGCTTCTCCAGCTAAAGTTTCAGATTATGAAGGAGAAACTTCTGAGAGAGGGTCTTTTTGATTCAGCTAAAAAGAGGGTGTTGCCCATGCTGCCCAGAAGGATTGGGATAATAACATCCCCGGCAGGGGCTGCCATAAGGGACATGCTTAAGATAATTTTTCAGAGATTTCCAAATATGTCTGTTCTTATCTATCCTGTGAGGGTTCAGGGTGATGAGGCATGTAATGAGATAGTAGATGCTATAACATACCTTAATATGGCAAGGGAGGTGGATGTTATCATCCTGGGTCGAGGAGGGGGCTCGCTGGAGGACCTTTCACCCTTTAATGAGGAGTCAGTGGCAAGGGCAATCCATGTCTCCCTTATACCTATTGTCTCTGGTGTGGGGCATGAGACAGATTTTACCATAGCGGACTTTGTTGCGGATGTAAGGGCGCCAACACCTACTGCCGCAGCAGGTTTGGCTGTCCCGGACAAAAAAGAGCTTCTGGATATGTTAAAGCAGATGGAGGACAGGCTTATCCAGTCTATAAGCGGTATACTCGAGAAAAAGAGGTTTTTTTTATATCAGGTTATGGTGAGGCTTAAGGATAAAAAGGATTTTATTGTATCATACAGGATGTATCTTGACGAGCTGACAAACAATCTGCTTCATAATATCTCAATCTATCTTTTGAATAAAAGGCAGGTATTTCAGAGGGTTAGCCAGAGGTTAGAGGACATGAATCCTGACAGCATTCTGAAAAGGGGCTATAGCATTGCGCAGAAAAAAAGCACAGGCGATGTTATATCTGATAGCCAGATGGTATCAGAGGGTGAGGTCTTATTGTTAAGACTCTACAGAGGCCTTCTGGAGTGCGATGTAACCAAAAAAGGTTCTGGACACAACAAACACAGACCATAGTCAAATTTTGTTCTTGAAACTTCAATATAAACTGTTATAATACAAGGACAAAAATGCGTATCTTATGTCTTGATGTAGGTGATAAAAAGATAGGTATGTCCTTGTCTGATCCTACCATGTCAATCGCACAGGGGTTAAAGGTATATAGGCGGGTATCGATAAGGGAGGACACAGATGAGATAAAAAGGATAATGGACGAATACGAGGTCAGCGAGCTCGTTGTCGGTATCCCAAGGGACCTAAGTGGTGCCATTGGAAAGAGGGCGCAGGGGGTTCTCGATTTTGTTGATTTTGTAAAGGCGCGGACAGCAGTCCCTATTGTCCTCTGGGATGAGAGGTTCAGCACTAATGAGGCGCACAGGGTCTTTGACATGGCATCGGTAAAACAAAAAAAGAGAAAACCATTCCTTGACATAATGGCAGCCCAGATAATACTCCAGGGGTATCTTGATGCAAAGAAATCAGAATAGATGTATTATAGCTGTAGCCCTATCTATTGTTTTTTTTCTTATAACCCAGGCCGTGATCTTTGCCAGTGTGCCAAACCACCTCGATAGAGAAACGGTCAATATAGTTATCAGGAACGGAACTACCCTCAATGATATATCGTACATACTCAAACAGAATCGCATTATAAATTCAAGATATCTTTTTTTCTTCTGTTCACTCCTGTATGGTGGAAGGCTTATTGCCGGGGAATATGAGCTCTCAAGGGATATGTCTACCATGGACGTTGTAAGGAAGATGGGTAATGGCGAAAGGAAGATATATGTCTTGAGGATAATCGAGGGGCACAACATATATAATATTGCAGAGGGCATAGAGAAGGCAGGTATCATGAAGGGTGAGGAATTCATAAGTTTAGCAAGAGACCCTGAATTTTTGAGCTCCCTGGGCATACAGGCTGATTCCATAGAGGGTTATCTTGCGCCTGAGACCTATTTTTATAGTAAGGAGATGGAGCCGGAGAGATTCATAGGATTAATAGCAAAGAAGACTATTACCATGTTTGAAAAAGAGGATATTAAAAATATGATGGCTGAATCAGGCCTTGATATGCATAAAACCCTCACCATCGCCTCTATGATAGAAAAAGAGACAGGATTTAAGGATGAAAGGCCTATTATTTCTGCTGTTTTTCATAATAGGCTTAAAAAAGGCATGTCCCTTGATTGTGACCCCACCATTATCTACGGGACAGGAAGGTTTAATACACCCATTACAAAGAAGGATATAGATACATACACACCCTACAATACCTACAGATTTAAGGGGCTACCAAGGGGTCCCATATGCAGCCCTGGATATGCATCCATAAAGGCAGCGCTCGACCCGGCACCTGTGGATTATCTCTATTTTGTGTCAAAGAATGATGGAACCCATGTCTTCTCGAGGGACATGCGAGAACATAACCACTTTGTTTATTTGTATCAGCGTGCAAAAAAACAAAAAAACCATTTGTGAAGGAGGGATTTATGGCAAAAGATGTTGCAGTAATTGGTGTGGGCCAGAGCAATTTTGTAAGAGGGTATGAGGGCTCCATCAGGGAATTGGCTTTTGAGGCATTCAGAGAGGCCATGCAGGATGCAGGTATAACCACAAAGGATGTGGATGCCTCAGTAATATGCTCAGCCCCTGAATATGACAAACAGAGGTCACCTGCTGGTGTTGTGGCAGAGTATCTGGGATTAATCCCCCAGCCCACATTTTACGTGGAGACAGTATGCTCATCCAGCAGTACAGGCGTAAAAGCGGCATACAGCATGATCAAGGCTGGTCTCCACGATGTAGTTGTTGTCCTTGGTTTTCAGAAGATGTCGGAGATTACATCCGCTGAATCTCAGGAGAGGATGGGGCGTGGTGCCGATATCCAGTGGGAGGCACCATTCGGGACCATGATGCCTGCATATTATGCCCTTTATGCACAGGCATATCTGGCAAAGAACGGCTTAACCCATGATGACCTGATGAATGTGAGGATAAAATCAGGGACCTATGGTCAGATCAATGAGAGGGCAGTATACAGAAAGGGTGTCAAGGCAGCGGATTTTGACCCTAACAATCCAGATGCAAGAATGGCAGCACCTGTTGCATGGCCCCTCAGGGTTGGTGATGCATGCGCTAATGCAGACGGAAGCTCTTGTATAATCCTTGCCAATGCAGAGAAGGCAGGGGCATTCTCAAAGAAGCCTGTATGGATTCTCGGTATAGGCGCTGCCTCAGAGGCCGTGAACATGGCAGCAAGACCTGATTTTTCTAAGGGTCTAAGTGTAGGCTATAGGGCAGCAGAGCAGGCATATAAGATGGCTGGAATCAAACCGAGCGATGTGAAGGTGGCTGAGGTTCATGACTGCTTTACCATTGCAGAGATTATGGCATATGAAGGGCTTGGCTTTGCACCAATGGGCGAAGGCAAGCAACTTATTAGGGAGAAGGCAACATACAAGGAGGGCAGGATACCTGTTAATGTAGATGGTGGGCTCCTTTCCAAGGGGCACCCTATTGGCGCAACAGGCGGTTCACAGATAAGGACAATAGTGCTTCAGCTCCGTGGCGAGGCAGGACCAATGCAGGTGCCTGGTGAACCAGATATCGGTCTCGTCCACAACGTGGGTGGTGTTGGACTTTATGGAAATGTAACTATATTCGGGAGGTGAAACATGGGTTTTGAGAAATTCGGAAGAAAAAGCTTTACAGGGATGACTAAGACAGCAAAGTTTGTTGATTTCCTTGCAGAGGGTAAGGTAAAGGGGACTGTATGCAAACAGTGCGGTGCAAGGTATTTTCCACCGAGGGCAGATTGTGCTGCATGCCTTTCAAGGGATATGGATTGGTTTGATATGCCCAAAACAGGCAAGCTCGAGACTTATACTATTGCCTATTATGCACCCTTTGGTTTTGAAAAGGATTGCCCCTATACAATGGGTTTAGTGGATTTTGATGGTGGCCTTAAGCTTTTTGCAAGGCTTTCGGGGGATCTAAAACCAGAAGATATAAAGGTAGGTATGGATGTATCTGTAAGGCCTATAACATACGAAGATGGACAGCTATCATTTGAGATATACAAGGTATAAGGGTTAGGTTTTAATAAACAGGGGCTTCCAGCCCCTGTTTATTATGAAATCACTTAAAGGTTACCATAGAGGTTTTTTTATCAAATATTCCTGACATAAAAATTCAAAATCTCCTTACATACAGGATTAAAAAAGATTGTTACATTTATCACATGAAATGTATATATCTGAATATGATAATACTCACCGGGCGAGACGCCATATCTTACCCCCACCTAACCCCCCTTCTTAAAAAAGTAGGATTTAAACGTCTCGCCTTCCCTTCATAAACAGGAGCATCACTTGGGTGAAAACATCCTGATTGTAGAGGATCATGACTTTGTAAGAAAATCCCTCAGCGATTGGCTTTGTTCCACATTTCCTGATTACAGGATTATAGATGCAAAAACAGGCGAAGAGGCAGTGGCTATTGCAAGGGATATCTTACCCTCTGTTGTTATAATGGATATAAACCTTCCTGGGATAAACGGCATTGAGGCAACAAGACAGATAAAAAGAATAGACCCTCATACCCAGGTAGCAATCCTGTCAATATATGAGGATGATGTCTATAAAAAAGATGCTATTTTGGCAGGGGCAAGTGCCTATATCTCAAAAAGGATAATGTGCAGCGAGCTTATAAAGACAATACAGATGTTTTTATCTGAGCATAGTTGAGCTGGAATCAATCCCCAAATATTATTCCAGCGAGGTAATACCATGCCTTATAGCAAACTTCACAAGCCCGGTTATATCATTTACCCCGAGCTTTTGCATAATCCTGCTTCTGTAGGTCTCAACTGTTTTAGGAGAGATAAATATAGTATTTGCGATCTCCGAGCTTGATCTTCCCTCAACCACAAGCTTTAGGATCTCCCTCTCCCTCGGGCTTAACTGGTCGAGGATACTATCTTTTTCTCCTGTCCTTCTTTGTTTAAAATATTCATCTATTACCTGTTCGGATATCTTTTTACTCAGATAGCGTCTTCCAGACGTTACTGTTATAACGGCATTGATAATCTCTGCTGCTGCTGATTCCTTGAGGATATATCCGGTTGCCCCTGCCTCTATAGACCTCTGGACATATTCGGGAGATGAATGCATAGAAAGTATTATGACGCGGGTTGATGGGGATATATCACATATCTGCCTTGTTGCCTCGATGCCGTCCAGTTCTGGCATGGCAATATCCATAATGACAACATTGGGCTTTAAGGCCTTGACCTTCCGAACTGCCTCTCTCCCATTTTCCGCATCACCTATGACCTCTATGATCTCTTTTGACTCGATAAGAAGTCTTAACCCCTCCCTTAACACAGCATGGTCGTCGGCAATAAATACAGTTATCCTTTCAACACCTTTTTTTGACATAACTTTACTGTATGCGCTCCCCTTGAATCTAAAAGACTATAAAATACTGTTATCGTAAGCCTCTATAACGGGACACTTACAATAACCTTGGTTCCTTTTCCCTTCTGAGATTCAATATGTATACTACCCCTTATAGATATTGTCCTCTCCCTCATGGTTGTCAATCCCCATTTAATCCTTTTTTCACTAATATTTCGGTCCTCTCTTATCCCCTTATTATAATAGGTTACATCATCCATGTCGAAACCAATGCCATTATCCTCTATGGATAACTGTAATATACTATTTTTTTTATGGAGATGTATGTTTACCTCTGTTGCGCCTGAGTGTTTTGCTATGTTTGTCAATGCCTCCTGTGATATCCTGAACAGTGCATTTTCAATAGAGAGACTTGGCCTTTCAGTGGGATCATCACCATGGATCCACACATCTATGCCTGTTCTTGAACTAAAGAGCCTCCCATACCATCGAAGACCAGCTAAGAGCCCATAATCATCAAGGACAGAGGGTCTCAGATCAGACATGACATCACGGATCTTCTCTGTTGTCTGCTCAAGGATTTTAAGAGAGTCCTTAAGGCGTGATAGGATAGTATCCTGGGCATTATCCTGTAGTTGTGAGGCTATAATATTTAGATTGATACTCAGTGCTGTGAGGTTTTGACCTACACTATCGTGGAGTTCCTGTGATATCCTCTTTCTCTCTGTCTCCTCGAGTTCCACAAGTCTCGTCGATAGTGCACGGAGTTGCTCCTGCTGTTCCAGAAGCTCCCTCTGTGCCTTTTTTCTCATAGTGACATCTTTTGTGGTCCCCTCGTAGTATACGATATTGCCCTTTTCATCACGGACAACATGGGCATTAATGGTGATCCATATAGTGGAACCATCCTTACGATATTGGCTCGCCTCAAAGCCCTTTATATAGCCTTGATCTTCAATGAGTTTCTTGAATCTATCCCTGTCATCTGGATTGACATAATGGTGTTGTATATCCTTAACAGTAGTAATCATCTCCTCGGGTGTTGTAAATCCATACATCCGGGCAAGGGCAGGGTTTACCAGGAGATAACGTCCCTCTGGCGTTGTCTGGAATATACCCTCTGATATATTCTCAAAGATATTCCTATATCTTTCCTCGCTTTTCTGGAGGGCCTGCTCGGCCTGTTTTCTGTCTGTCTCGTCTGTATATACAGTAACTACCTCCCCGGATGATAATCTATATACATAGTTGTCACGCCATCCCCTTATCCGTTCATCGCTGTAAAGACCAATCGGGTGATGTTCTGGTAGCCCTGTTCTGTATACCCGCTGAAGAACCTCTACAAGACCGAATTGGTGTATCCCAGGGAAGACCTCGTCTATTCTTTTGCCTATTACCTCTGAACTTTTTACCTTTTCTATGAACTCTGCCCCTCTGTTAAAATCCTTTACATAAAAGGTCTTACCTTTATCCGGGGTCTCATATATGACAACACCTATCTTCATATTGTTGAGAAGCTCCTGATAACGCTCCTGGCATGCCCTTAACTGTTCCCTTGTATCTATACAGGTGTTTGTTTTTTCTTCAGGGGCTATTTTTTGTAAAATTGGGGTTGTAATGTTTTCTTTTTTGTCTTTTATTATAACAATCCTACCTTTCCTGCCTTGCATGTTTTTGTCATAACGAAAAATAACCAGGCTAAATAAATGGTTTTATTATAACCTTGAGGCAATCCCTTCCCCTCGAGGCAATATCAAAACCCTTGCCTATTTCAAAAAGTCCTAGCCTATGGGTTATAAGATCCCCTACCTCAATGATCTTCTGTCCTATAAGCTCTAATGCCTTTTGGTTGTCTTTTGGCGAGGCGCCATAACATGTCCTGATAAGGACATCGTTTCTCCAGAAGGGATTAAAATCTATATCTACCGTCTCACCGGGATTGGGGACTGCAAAAAAGAGTATTGTCCCGCCCCTGTCTACAAGACCAAGGGATTGTCTTGCAGCTGATAATGTGCCAGCACAGACAACAACCTTATCTGCCAGCCTCCCCTCATTTATCTCTGATAATATACCCCTTACATCCTCATGGGGTTTTAAGGCTGCTGAGACACCGAGCCTCCTTGCTGCATCAAGCCTAAAATCATCCATGTCTGTTGCAATAATCTTTCCCGCTCCATAGACCTTGGCAAGTTTTATCATAAGAAGTCCTGCAATACCGCAGCCGAGGATCACAACGGTTTCATCTTTTTGCAGGTCGATAACCCTTAACCCCCTTACCACAGTGCCGAGGGGCTCTATAAAAGACCCTTCTTCATAGGATACTGTGTCAGGGAGTATTAAAATCCCTGTATGGACACTTTTACCCGAGACCTTCAGGTATTCAGCGAACCCCCCTGGTGCAAAATTATTCTTTGTCTGGAAGAACTCACAGGCTGTCTCATGACCCTTTTTGCAAAAATAGCATTCCTCGCACGGGACGTGATGGGTGGCAAAGACCCTATCCCCTTTTTTAAGATGGGTTATATTGCTACCCACATCTACAACCTCCCCTGCCACCTCGTGCCCCAAGACAAGGGGGGCCTTTTTTATCCTATACCATTCAAGGACATCACTTCCGCATATCCCGCTTGCCATGATTTTAATGAGGACATCGTCTGCCCCTACCTCAGGGATAGGAAGCTCCTGAACCTCTACCTTTTTATTGTTATAATACATCCCTACAAGCATCTATTTTTTAGCCCTTTTTCTTTTTGTCTTTGCCCTATTCATCTCTTCAAGGAAGAATTCATAGGCAGATCTTGGCTTCTCACCATTATGGACCACCATCCTCAATGCCTTTATCATGGCAACAGGGTTATCGGACTGGAAGATATTTCTCCCCATGTCAACACCCAGAGCACCATCCTGAATGGCGTTATATGCCATGGTGAGGGCATCGAGTTCTGGAAGCTTCTTGCCCCCTGCAATAACAATGGGGACAGGGCATGAGGCCACAACAGTATCAAATCCCTTCTCCACATAGTATGTCTTTACATATGTGACACCAAGCTCAGCCAGTATCCTTGAGGCAAGGCGCATATACTTGGCATCCCTTGCCATATCCTTTCCCACTGCCGTAACACCCAGGACTGGTATGCCATATCTGTTTCCCATATCCACAAGGCGGGTCATGTTATGGACTGATTGGGTCTCGAACTGCCCGCCTATAAACACCTGAACAGCCATGGCAGCAACATTGAGTCTTATTGCCTCATCAATATCTATGGCGATCTGTTCGTTGGACAGCTCGTTCAAAATGCTAGGCCCCCCGCTTGCCCGTAAGACAATGCCTTTTTCAAAGGTGGGGGGGATAATGGTCCTCAGGATACCCCTTGTTAACATAAGGGTATCAGCATAAGGTAGTAACGGGAGTATGGTGACATCTATCCGCTCAAGACCTGTAGTTGGACCCTGAAAATATCCGTGATCTATGGCAAGCATAAGCGTCCTACCTGATTTGGGGTTGAATATCCTTGACAATCGATTCTTCATACCCCAGTCAAGATTATTGCATCCTTTTAGGAAAAACGCCTCACTCTTTGCTGGTATATCAACATAAAATTGTTTTTCCTTTTCTGATTCATCTATCTCAGGCATAATAACTCCTTTCTATATTTTAAGAGATTTTTATTTTATCCTATCCATATAATTTTTCTGTGTCAATAGAAAATGATGTAGCGTCATAAAACCTTTATTGACACGGTAACTTTCTTATCTTATTATCAGAGGAAGAAAGTTGCAAAACCTTGTTTGGGTCTCAATAAAGAAATGCTTAGGGGTCTATATATAGAAGGCAACAACTGTCATAAAAAAAGGAGAGATTATGGAAGAGAATGGGATATATAGGGTTGCCGTTGCCCAACTGAATACAACTGTTGGAGACTTGCCGGGTAATTATAAAAAAATCCTGGAGGGCATAGAGATGGCAAGGGCACTGAATGTTGATATTATTGCCTTTCCTGAGCTTACAATCACAGGATGTCCCCCAGAGGATCTGCTTTTAAAGCCAAGATTTATAGAAGATAATATAGACTATCTTAAACGTTTATCTGCTTCTGTCCCGGATATAGTTGCTATAGTAGGCTTTGTAGACAGGAAGGGAGCTCGAATCTATAATGCCGCATCAGTATTGTATGATAGGGATATAAAGGGTGTATTCTACAAGATATTTCTTACTAACCAGGGTGTCTTTGATGAAAAAAGATATTTTACCCCAGGGGATTCTACTTACGTGGCTTCATACGGGGGGCTCGATTTTGGTGTGAGTATATCAGAGGACATATGGCATAGACATGGCCCCGCTGCCTCTCAGGCTGAAAAGGGCGCAAGGCTTGTAATCAATATAAGTGCCTCTCCATATTATGCAGGGAAGATAAAGTTGAGGGAGGAGGTTATAAGAAGAGCTGCCATTGAAAACAGTATATTTATTGTTTATGCAAACCTTGTAGGTGGTCAGGATGAGATTGTTTATGATGGACAGAGTTTTGTCATGGATTGTGAGGGGCGGATCATCTCCCGTGCAGCGGCATTTAATGAGGATTTCCTTGTAATCGATATGCAGGAAAGGGAGTTGAGATCACAACAAAGAAAAGAGATTACCAGAAATGAAAGGTTCTATGCCGGCAGACTGAATATCACAGAGACCATTAAAAGAGATAGAAGACTTATCCCGATACAGGCAGAAAGACCATCAACATGGGATCAGGAACCCAGTCAGGAGGAAGAGGTCTATAGTGCCCTTGTCCTGGGTCTTGCTGATTACGTGAGGAAAAATGGTTTTAAAAAGGTGGTTCTTGGTATAAGCGGGGGTATTGATTCTGCCCTGGTGGCAACGCTGGCAGTAGATGCCCTGGGGAGGGAGAATGTGATAGGGATATTCATGCCCTCCCGCTTTACATCAGAGGAATCACGGAAAGATACGATAGGGCTTNCCAGTAATCTTGGTATAAAACTCCATGAGGTTCCCATAGACGATATCTACGCTATGTATCTCNTTGCATTAAAACCATTTTTTGAGGGTCTAAAAGAGGATGCAACAGAGGAGAATATCCAGGCAAGGATAAGGGGTAATATTGTTATGGCATTCTCGAATAAATTCAAATGGCTTGTTTTGACTACTGGCAATAAATCTGAGATGAGTGTGGGCTACGCCACCCTATATGGAGATATGGCAGGTGGTTTTGCAGTGATTAAAGATGTCCCCAAGACTATGGTCTACAAACTGTGTGCACATAGAAACACAAAAGGCGCTGTTATCCCCGAGAATATCCTGAAAAAAGAGCCAACAGCAGAATTGAGGGCAGATCAGAAGGATACAGATTCGCTTCCACCTTATGAGATATTAGACCCAATACTCAAGATGTATATAGAGGACGACTGGACAGTCGAGGACATTATAAAAAATGGGATAGATGAAAGGGATGCTGAAAGGGTTGTAAAGATGGTTGATACAAGCGAATACAAGAGAAGGCAGTCTCCCCCGGGTATTAAGATCACGCCGAAGGCATTTGGAAAAGACAGACGGATGCCCATAACAAATAAATACAGATTATGGTGATCTCCACCGCATAGGTTATTGCAGATTGCAAAGGCTCTATGTAGATGTGAGATATCCGTGTATCGACCGCGCCGCCTTTCTCCCCGCCCCCATGGCAAGGATAACTGTTGCAGCACCGGTTACAATGTCCCCTCCTGCCCATACCCTGTCTCTTGTGGTTTTGCCTGTCTCAGGGTCTGCAACAAGGGTTCCACGCCTTGTTGTCTCAAGCCCTGGCGTTGTGGAGGGGACAAGGGGGTTGGGGCTGTTTCCTATGGCACATACCACTGCATCCATGGCAATCTTGAAGTTTGAATTGGGGACCTCAATAGGCCTTCTTCTTCCTGATGCATCGGGTTCCCCGAGCTCCATCTTTATACACTCTATCTCCTTCAACCATCCCCTTTCATCACCAATATACCTTATTGGGAGGGTTAACATATTAAATATTACACCCTCCTCCTCTGCATTTTCACTCTCCTCAAGCCTCGCTGGCAACTCTGCATGGGAACGTCTATATATGATCCTTACCTCATGAGCCCCCATGCGGAGCGCTGTCCTTGCAGAATCCATGGCAACATTACCACCGCCTACAACAGCCACCTTTAGGTGTTTTTTCACTGGTGTTGATGACATGGGGAATCTGTAGCCCTGCATGAGGTTCATACGTGTTAGATATTCATTCGCAGAATAAACACCATTGAGGTTCTCGCCAGGTATATTCATAAACCAGGGTAGACCTGCACCTGTGCCTACAAATACTGCATCAAAGTCCTCAAGGAGTTCGTCAATGGAGCGGGTTTTTCCCACCACAAAGTCTGTAATGACCTCTACGCCGAGCATCTTTATGTATTCAACCTCCCTTGCCACAATGGCCTTGGGGAGTCTGAATTCAGGTATGCCGTAGGTTAATACCCCGCCTGCCCTGTGAAGTGCCTCAAATATGGTGACCTCGTGTCCTAAAAGGATCAGATCTCCTGCAACGGTTATACCTGCAGGGCCTGAACCTACAACTGCCACCTTTTTTCCAGTTGGCCTTGCCTTTGGCGGTATATCGATCTTGCCCTGCTTTGCCTCCCAATCAGCAAGGAATCTCTCCAGCCTTCCTATGGCTATCTCACCTTTTTTGTTTGTCAGTATGCATTTGGATTCACACTGGGCCTCTTGAGGACAGACCCTTCCACATACAGCAGGCAGGCAGTTTTTTTCCTTTAGCTTTTTGATGCCTGCTGCAAAATCACCCTTTACTATACACGCAATAAAATCCGGTATGTCTATCTCTACTGGACAGCCTGTTTTGCATCGTGGTTTTTTGCACTGGAGACATCTCTTTGCCTCTTTTATGGCAAGCTCTTCTGTATACCCAAGGGCAACCTCATTGAAGTTGTGCCTTCTTATCTCAGGGGGCTGCTTGGGCATCTCAGTGCGATCTAGATCTATCTTTGAGGATTTTTCAATCTTTTCTTCGCTCATACCTGGCACTTCCCTTCTTTATGGAATTTTGGTTTTGGTTCACTACGCCTGAAGAACAGGGTTTCTTCCTCCATATATGCCTTTCTCCTTGCAAGAAACTCATTCCAATCTACATCATGGCCATTAAACTCAGGGCCATCAACACATGCGAATTTCATGTTGCCGGCAACTGTTACGCGGCAAACACCGCACATGCCTGTCCCGTCAATCATGATGGGGTTGAGATTGACAATGGTAGGGATGCCCATTTCCCTGGTTACGTGAGAGGTGTGTGCCATGAGATATGTGCAACCATTGACAATAATCATCTCAGGAAAGGCAGGGAGACTGTTTAGTATATCAGGCAGTCTATTCATATGTCCTTTATAGCCAAGGCTGCCGTCACGGGTTATGGTGTATATCTTATCCGATACAGAGACAAACCTATCCAGCCAGTATATGAGATATGAGCTCCTTGCCTCAAGGACAGTAAGGATTCTGTTGCCCGCCTCCTTTAATGCCTTTGCAACAGGATAGATGCTTCCTATACCGTAACACCCTGCCACACACATAACAGTGCCGTATTTTTTTATCTCTGTATAATTGCCCAGTGGCCCAACACATGTTGCTACAGTATCCCCACTATTTAGAGATGCAAGGCTGCCTGTGGATGCCCCTACCTCCATAAATATTATAGTTATAGTCCCTTTTTCGAGGTCCCAGTCTGCCACTGATAGGGGTATCCTTTCACCCTCATCGTCAGGCCTTACAATAACAAACTGTCCAGGCCTTACCTTTTTTGCAATATCTGGTGTCTCGATCTCAATGAGGTGCATGTTGGGCACTATCATCTTACGCTCGATAATCTTATTCATCTATACTCCTTTCGATAACCTTCATACCTGAAACAACATCTGAAAGTGCTATGCCTCTGTATGTAGCCCTTATGAAATCAGGTATAGGGATAAATTTTTTTGCCCCTATCTTTGCTGTGCCCGATATGCTGAGCCTTTTAAACTCCATCCTCTTTTTACTTGTCGGGTATCCTTTTATCAGTTTTTTTATCTCCCCCTGGACAGATTGAAGGTTTTTGTATTTTAGTCTACCTTTTTTCATCCTCTCTGATATACACTGAAGGATCCACCAGTCTGGTTTTGATTCCATATAGGGCTCTATTGCCTTTTTTACAGGCATAAAAAGATGTTCCATATTCAATATAGTCCCCTCAGATTCAGGAAAAAGACTAACCGGCAGGATAAGGTCTGGTTGTCTTTTAAATCGTGCCGGGATTGCATTCTGGTATATGAGGTAATCACAATTTGGGAGGACATCACCTGGTGCATCACCTATAATATAGATTAGTTTTCTCTTCTTTTTAAGGTCAGGGTTAAAAAGCCCTGGTTTCAGGCTTAAAAATCCGTCTCGAGGATCCTCTATCAATATATCCTTTGGCTGGATCCCTGGAAATGCACCCATGAGCATCATGCCCATGAGGTTTGTATAAGGATTGGCAACTATGATACCCCAGGACTTTTTGCCTGTCATATCCTCTATGCCCCCAAAGATATCTGACCTTGCAGGATCGTTAATGCAGTCATGACCAAGGACTATAAGCCTGCCCTTGGCAGCGGAGAACAACCCCCTTATCCCTTCTATATCAACATTGTTTTCTCTGAATACATCTGCGATAGTCTTACTAATTGTCTTCTTTTTATCCCCTGTCAATGTCTCTATAATGTTATGCCATAAGGATGGATCAGCCTGTATTGTGGCATAAGACAACATATCAAGGTTTGTATCCCTATGGCTTATAGTGACAAGACATGCACCCTGACGGGCTGCCTTTTTTATATTGATCCCGATGGGCGAATAACCGTATAGTGAGCTGAAACCTATTGCAATGATTGCCTGGCTCTTTTCTATGGCATCTAGGCTATCAGAACGGGCTGTCATGTTCCAGTAAGGCAGATAATCATCACCTAAATATATAAGGGGGGTTGATATTATATTATCTGTGCCCATTGTCTTTCTTGCAAATTGTTGGGCAACATAGAGATCTTCGTTGAGCATGTGTGGCGATACGATCAGCAGGGATTCATCTGGTTTTGCACCCCCTATCTTTTCGGCAGCCAGATTTAGTGCCTGTTCCCAATCTATACTGTTGTAGCCTACCCGTGTCATCTCCATAGGTGAACTATATCTCATGGGGCTATGGGTATATTCTGTTATACAGAACCTACCTTTTACGCAGATAATACCCTTATCTATGGGTGAATCATAGTCAGGGACACTGTCTGCAATTGCATTGTCCTTTGTCTGTATGATAAGGCTACATCCTATTGAACAGAGATTACATGTTGTGAGAGTTTCATTGTCCGGTGCGCCATACCATTTTCCTGTTTTCACACTCAATGTCCCGGTAGGGCACACATTGACGCAGGCACCGCAGAATTCACAGCCTGCCTCAATATGGGTTCTGTCAAAGGCAGGCCCTATGGTGGTAAGCTGACCCCTCTGCTTAAAACTTAGGGTGCCGTTGAGCCTTATATCATTGCATACACGGATGCATCTACCGCAGAGTATGCAGAGGTTGTAGTCACGGTCATAGAAGGGGTCATATTTTTCTATGGGGAAGTTACGATAGTATACAGGATAGGATGTCTCTGTAAGACCTATCTTTTCTGTAATGGTTTGGAGCTCACACCTGTGGTCATTAGGACAGTAATGGCAGCCTGTTGTATAACCTACCTTTCTTATGGTTCCCTGAAATTGGCTACAATCATCCTTTTCGGAACAGAAAAGGCAGCTTGCAGGGTGCTCACTCAGGAGTAATTTGAGTATCTCCTGCCTCAGCCCCCTTATCTCCTGTGTATCTGTTCTTATCACCATACCCTCATCTACAGGGGTTGTGCATGAGGTGGGAAAGCCCCTTATGCCATCCACCTCTACAATACACAGACGGCATGCACCATAAGAGGGTAGATGCTCCATAGCACAAAGGGATGGTATATACATGTTATTTGCCTTGGCAGCCTGGAGTATTGTAAGCCCTGGTTTTACCTCTAATTTTATGTTGTCTATTGTGATACCTACAGTCTTTTCTTTTGTCATGATCTCTTCTCCGCTGGGCGAATAACAATTGCATCGCCGGCAATAGCCTCAAAACGGCATATTTCGTAGCAGGAACGGCACTTTATACATTTTGTGGGATCAAGATTATGGGGCTCTGACCTCGGGCCTGATATTGCCCCGGTTGGACATACCCTTACGCAGGACTGACATCCTGTGCATTTTTCCTTGATTACCCTGTACTCAATGAGGTCTTTACAGACAACAGCACGGCAACGCCCGTCCTTTATATGTTCAAGATACTCATTTCTAAAATACCTGAGTGTTGTTAATACAGGGTTTGGCGCAGTCTGACCAAGTCCGCAGAGCGCCCCCTTTTTTATTGTATCGCCAAGGTTTCTGAGTGTCAGGAGGTCCTCTGGGCTACCCTCTCCGTGGGTAATTCTTTCTAAGATCTCCACCATATGCCTTGTCCCAACCCTACAGGGTATACACTTTCCACATGATTCCTTTTGGGTAAAGTCGAGGAAATATTTTGCCACATCCACGACACATGTATCCTCGTCCATAACTATAAGTCCCCCGGAGCCCATTATAGAACCTGCAGATGCAAGGGATTCATAGTCAACGGGGAGGTCAAGGAACTCTTCGGATAGGCAGCCCCCTGAGGGACCCCCTGTCTGTATTGCCTTAAAATTCTTCTGCACACCACCGCCAATATCAAATATGATCTCCCTTAACGTTGTCCCAAGCTGAACCTCAATAAGGCCTGACCTCCTTATCTTGCCCACAAGGGAGAATGTCTTTGTGCCCCTGTTTCCCTCCTTGCCGAACCTGTTATACCACTCTGCACCGTTTCTCAGGATATTGGGGAGTGTGCCCAATGTCTCTACATTATTGATTATGGTAGGACAGCCAAATAGTCCTGATATGGCAGGAAAGGGTGGTCTTGAGCGTGGCATGCCTCGTTTTCCCTCGATGGATGCGATAAGAGCTGTCTCTTCCCCACATACAAAGGCGCCGGCACCCTCTTTTATCTTGACATCAAAGCTGAATCTTGAACCGAGGATATTCTTACCAAGAAGCCCATATTCCCTCATCTGGGTTATGGCTTTTTTGAGCCTCTCTATGGCAAGGGGATATTCAGCCCTTATATACACAATCCCCTTGCTTGCACCTATTGCATAACCGGCAATGAGCATGCCCTCAAGGACAGCGTGGGGGTCAGACTCAATAAGAGACCTGTTCATGAATGCACCAGGGTCACCCTCATCTGCGTTACATATGAGATATTTCTGTTCCCCCGGTGAATTTCGGCAGACCGTCCACTTTTTAAAGGTTGGAAAGCCAGCACCACCTCTGCCCCTCAATCCTGCCTGGCGGACAACGCCTATGACGTCCTCTGGGGTCATCTTAAGGGCATTCATAAAACCCTGATAGCCATCTGTAGCAAGATAGTGATCTATCTCCTCAGGGTCAATAATGCCGCAATTTCTTAGGACGATCCTTACCTGTGGCTTTAACATGGGCTGTTCAAATAAAGGAGGTATCTCCATGAATCTTTCTTTGCTGAAATTACCTATGGATGCCCTTGCAAAGGGCTGACCATCTATAAGGTGGCTTTTGAGGATATGGATTAGAACCTTTGGGTTTACATTGGAATAGCTTATCCTGGGTTGCCCGGGTATCTTAATATCCACAAGGGGCTCAAGATAACATGGTCCAATACAGCCAACCTGGATAACCCTTGCATTGGTGTTGTTCTCATCTATGAATCTCTCTATATCCGCAATGAGCTCAAGGGCGCCAGCTGCCCTTCCGCACGAGGCGGCACCAACATAGATTACAGGGTATCTGTTATCCTGTAATTCTTTCCACTTACCCTTTGCCATTGTTATTTTCTTTTTTAGTCTATTCATATTTTTTCAATAGCTCCGATAGTTTAGTTACAGTCATACGACTGGATATTTCCTTGTCGATCTGGACTACAGGGGATAAGGCGCAGCATCCGAGGCATGCAACCCTGTCAAGGTCAAAACGCCTGTCAGCAGTGGTATCTCCACATTTGATTTCAAGCTCTCTTTCCAGCATTTCAAGGAGCGTTGCCCCACCCTTCACATGACAGGCAGTCCCCAGACATACCTTTATTGAATGGCGACCAGGTGGTGTAAAGCGAAATTGGGCATAGAAGGAGGATACCCCGTATATCTGATTTTCTGTAACCCTCAGATGCCTTGATATCATCTTTACAGACTCGGGGGATACATACCCATATTCCCTTTGGACATCCTGGAGTATAGGGATTAACTGGTCAGGGGTTCTTTCGTATTTTTTAAAGATAGAACGCATTTTTTCAGTCATGTCCATCTCCTGAGATCACGCACTGGCGTGATTTTTTTGTTTTAAAACCTCTTTTAAATAATTGGTCAGTATGAATCTGCTATACGGGGGATATTATCAGGAGCAACGAAAAAATTTCCTTATTTTATTATGAAACCCCCCTTGTATACAAATTTTTAATAAATCAAAAAAATTATGTCAAGAAAATTTTCTTAAAAAAAGAGGGGCAGGATTTTATTTCGCCTGTCCCTCTGCTGATAAAAACCATATGGCTTGGATAGGTAGCCAGCCATTTTGCAAAATAGCGAGGCTTGCCCCTATTAGCTATTTTTTATAACCTGTTCATGTTCAGCGATACCTTGCTACCTATGCCTTCCATAACCCATGGAGATTGCAGTATTCACGTGCAGTCACCTTTTCGCCCGTGATAGGGAAGAATGCCTCTGGTGCCCCTCCTGGGGATAAAAATTGACGATATACCTTGCCATCCACAATAAGTTCAATCCACTGGATATAGTGTTTCTCCTCCATTGGATGGGGCACGCCCCCGACCTTAACTGTAATCCCGCCTGTCCCCTTCTCAATAACGGGGACATGTTTTTCCAGGGATGCATCTACAGTGTTTTCCTTTATATGCCTCATGGGTTGATTGCAGCAAACAAGCTGGCCCTTTCCACCAAATAAAACCTCTACTATGTTTCCACATACATCACATTTGTAAATCTCTAATCTCTCAGCCATAATCTACCTCCCTATCTTTATTTTATTTCTGCCTCTCTCGTGAGGCAGTCCTTGCATATACCTTTAAAATATCCATGGATCTCTTCAATAGCGTGACCATTAATCTCCATTGTCTCTGTGTAGATGCAACAAACATTCACATCAATAATCCTACCACACCTTTTGCAGAGGAGGTGATGGTGTGGGGTTGTCTCAAGGTCGTATCTTACCTCCTCAGGTGTAATGGTGAGACACTGGACAATGCCTTTTTCAACAAAGGTCTTGAGGGCGTTGTATATTGTTGTTTTCGATATGGTGGGTATCTCTTTGATAAGTTCCTCATATATGAGATTAACATTCATGTGCTCTCTTTTTCTGTCCAATATCTCAAGTATCTTAATGCGTTGAAATGATGGTTGTATGTTATTCTGTTGGAGTTTTTCTAATATTGTTTCCATAGTTGAACTTATTAAAGATTTTAAAATATTACAATTTTTAAATCATGTCAAGTATATTTAAAAAATAGGGAAAGATATTTTTTGACAGGTCCATATGTAAGCTGTTATATTGCTGTATTCAGAATTTACAAGGGGTTTTGGAATTGTATGAGGAGAGATTCTACAGAGGGGTCTCAAGGCCTGACGACCTTGAATGCTTTGAGGTCATCTATAAAGAGACAGACCTTTTTTGCGGCACAAAGGGTAATCTAAAGGCCTTTATAGAGGAAAGGGTATTACACTACAGATACCAGCTCGAGGGTTATATAAGGCAGAGACCTGAATTTCTTGAGAGTCTCAGCCCCATTGAATATGACAGATTCGCCCCTCATATTGTAAGGGAGATGATAGAGGCATCTACCTCTGTTGGCGTAGGCCCTATGGCATGTGTTGCCGGTGCTATAGCTGAATTTGTGGGTAGGGATATAGAGAGGCTATCTGATGAGTTTATCATAGAGAATGGTGGGGATATATTTCTTAAGACAGACAGATATAGGACCATCCTTGTGTATGCAAAGGATTCGCCTTTTAGCGAAAGGCTCGGCATAAGGATTACGCCCAGCGATAAACCTTATGGTGTCTGCACATCTTCAGGGAGTGTAGGACATTCATTGAGCTTAGGAAGGGCAGATGCAGTATGCATTGTGGGGGGGTCATCCTTGTTCTGTGATGGCCTTGCAACCTCCATAGGAAATATTGTAAAAAAAAGGGAGGATATACCTTTTGCCATAGAAAAGGCAAAGAGATTCGAGGGGATAAGGGGTGTGCTTATCGTTATGGGGGATAAACTGGGTGCCTGGGGTGATATAGAGCTTATAAAGATATAACTATTATACACCTAAGCGAGGATTGGGAGATGAGATAATGTATAAAGAGATTGTCTTAAGTTATGATAAAAACTTAGATGACAAAGATTTATTTGCAGTCAGATTGTTTAACGAGAAATTTGATGAAAATGAAATAACATTAGAGCATGACAGTAATAGGATAATAATTTTATTGAGAGAGATTGATATTGAAAGGTTGAGAGAGGTTGCCTCGCGTTTTTCTTCTTATACTGATAAAACAATTTTTCGAGATTTGATTGACTCGATAGAACAGATAAAGAGCTACGGGATCAAAGGGAACAAAAGAAACTATGTGGATTATAATAAAGAAAGAAAAGTAAAAAACAGAGAAAAAAAAGAAATCGATAGGATTCAATATTATTATACCCAAGGGAGCACCTTCAGAAAAGAGAATAGTAATTGTCCAGAAGAATCTGTAGATAAAATTATAGCTGGTGATAGCGAGGTTATATTAAAGAATATCCCCGATAACTCTATTGATTTAATATTTACATCCCCTCCATATAATTTTGGTCTTGAATATGAATCTAATGAAGATGCTCACTATTGGGAGATTTATTTTGAGAAGTTATTTAGGATTTTTAATGAATGCATCCGTGTTCTAAAATATGGCGGCAGGGTTGCAGTTAATATACAGCCTTTGTTTTCTGATTATATCCCAAGTCATCATATTGTTAGTAATTTTTTTATATCCAAAAAATTAATCTGGAAAGGCGAAATCCTATGGGAAAAAAATAACTATAATTGCAAATATACTGCATGGGGAAGCTGGAAAAGTCCGAGTAATCCATATCTAAAATATACATGGGAATTTATAGAAATATACTGTAAAGGAGACTTAAAAAAATTTGGAAACAGCGAATATATAGATATTTCAGCAGATGAGTTTAAAAAGTGGGTAGTAGCAAAATGGTCAATTGCGCCAGAAAGAAATATGAAAGAATATGGACATCCTGCAATGTTCCCTGAAGAATTAGTTGAGCGTTTTCTTAAGCTTTTTAGTTACAAGGGGGACATTGTGTTGGACCCGTTTAATGGGGTTGGAACGACTACAGTTGTGGCAAAAAGGCTAAAAAGAAAATATATTGGAATAGATATATCTGATGAATATTGTAAAGTGGCGGAAAAAAGGATTAAAGACCTAAAGCTTAAAATGGGTTTATTAGCAGATGAGATCTAATTTGATAAGAAAGATAGAGGAGCTTATAACCACTTATAATAATGTTATTAAAGTTGTTGACAAAAACGCTAATGAAGTGGAGGATAGAGCCTATGGAGGGGTTGTTAGGAGTGTAAAAGGGAAATTACAGGAATATATAACAGAAGAGATAATCAAAAAGGCATAGAAAGGAGCTCCTCCTGTTCACTATCTACAACTGATACTCCATAGTAGCAGGTGGGCTTTTGTGTTATTTTGATAAAGAACTAAATGATAAATGAGGGGTCCATGAAAAAGAGGATAATAATAAGGTTTAAGAAGAGTATGATTGATAAGCCCATAGTGTATAGGCTCGCTAAGGATTTTGGCCTTGTATTTAATATCCTGAGGGCAAACGTCCTTCCAAAGGCAGATTCTATTATGGTCGTGGAGCTCGAGGGTGCTGATGAGGATTACCAGAAGGGCATTGAATATCTCATTAATACAGGATGTGATATAGAGCCTATAGAGCAGGATATAAAAAGGGATGAATCAAAGTGCGTTCATTGTGGTGTCTGCACAAGTATATGTGCACCATCTGCCCTCTATCTTAATCGAGAGACCATGAAGGTTGAATTTGATTATGAAAGGTGTGTTGCCTGTGAGCTATGCGTCCGGGTTTGCCCAGTAAAGGCATTGAATGTATACTTTGACTACTGATAAGACGTTATATACAGAATAAATGAGAACATTATAAATTTTAGAGGGAGGTCATTATGATAAAAAAAATATTATGTCCTGTTGATTTCTCTGAATTCACCGATGAGATACTTGTATATGCCACAGAGATTGCAAAAAGATTCGATGCAGAGTTGTATCTCCTCCACGTAATCCCAAGTCTTAGTTATTTTACACCCTATGAGTCTTTTATGACCCCAGAGAACCTCGTGGTACTAGAGAGGAGTATTGAAAGGGAGGTAGAAAAGGATTTTGAAAAGATCACGAAGAAGATAGACATCCCCTTCAAGAAGGTCGTAAGGACAGGGGTCGCATTTGTGGAGATCATAGATTACATAAAAGAGGAGTCCATATCCCTTGTTGTCATGGGGACACACGGAAGAAGCGGGATTGAGCATATCCTCATAGGTAGCGTGGCAGAGAAGGTTGTGAGAAAATCACCCTGCCCTGTTTTGACCATAAGGCCCAAGGGCAAGACATTTGCCATGCCATAAATGTAGTTGATGGTGAATAAGGGTATAGGCCAAGGTGGTCTAATATAGACTAATACTGCAGATCTTGATGCATAGCATAATCTTAGACGAGGTGCTCATAGAGGGCCCTGACATTTTTTAATGGTATTATATCAATCTCTGGGAGATCCTCAACGCCCCTGGGGCAGAATACCCTTTTTATACCCAGTCTGCTGCACTCTTTGAGCCTTATATCCATATTCACTATCTTTCTTATCTCGCCCGTGAGCCCTATCTCACCAAATATGGCTGTATCACTACCTATTTTAATATCAAGATAGCTGGATAGTATGGATGCTGCGACAGCCAGATCCACCCCTGGCTCACCCGCCTTCATCCCCCCAGTTATATTCACATAGACATCTCTGTCAAAAAATGGTTTGCCTGTTACCTTTTCAATAACCGCTATTATTATAAAGAGTCTGTTTATATCATAGCCAAGAGACAGCCTCCTGGGTATGGAGAAGCTTGTCTTTGGGGTTATTGCCTGAACCTCAAGCATGATGGGTCTTGTGCCAGTAATATATGGGAATATGGCACTGCCCTTTCCAAGGCCGCCCCTCTCTGAAACGAAAAACTCTGATGGATTTTCAACGCTTACGAGCCCTTGCTGTTTCATCTGGAATATACCCACCTCATCCACAGGCCCAAATCTGTTTTTTGTAACCCTGAGCATCCTGTAGGGGAGCATCTTATCACCCTCAAAATACAGGACTGTATCTACCATGTGCTCAAGGATCTTTGGCCCTGCTATAACACCCTCTTTAGTCACATGACCGATGAATATATGGGTTGTGTCACTTGCCTTCATCGCCATGATGAGCCTTGATGATACATCCCTTATCTGGCTTGTGCTCCCTGGAAGCATGGATAACCTTGAGTTGTAAATGGATTGTATGGAGTCAATAATAATAAGGTCATATCTTTTAGCAGCCATGGCGGCCAGGATATCATCAAGTCTGTTAGTAGCGAGTATGGGGAATGGGTTTTTTAGGCTCAGTCTCTTCTTCCGTGCCGAGAGCTGCCTTACTGATTCCTCTCCTGAGACATATAGTGTATTAAAACCAAGTTCAATCAGCCTTGATGCTATCTCAAAACAGAGGGTTGTCTTCCCTATGCCAGGGTCTCCGCCTAAAAGGATGGAGGAGCCCTTTGTCATGCCACCGCCTAAGACCCTGTCCATCTCCTCTAATCCCAGGATGACCCTCTCGTCAGGGATATCCTCATCTGTGATAACTACAGGTATCTCGTTTGCTGCTATCCCTTCTTTTTCCTGCTGGACCTCTTCTATGGTATCCCAGCCAGAACATCTGGGACATTTGCCCAACCACTTATAGGTCTCATATCCGCAATTTCTGCATACAAAAACAGTTTTTTTACCCATGGACATCCAAACCCAGGTGAAATCTAAGAAGGGAAAGCTGATACCTCATCATCTTTATCATCCACTCCCTTGTCCTTGGTAACTCCTCTGGGGATACCTCAAGGGTAATCATGCCATCATAGTTGAGTCTCCTCAGTGTATTCAGAAACCTTGCAACGGGCATATCCCCCCTACCGAGGAAGAGATGACTTTCTGTATCATTATAATCACTTATGTGGATATTTTTAAGCCTTTCTGTCCTGAAGAAACTTAAAAAACCCACCACAGGGTCAATACCGAATGTCCCCAGGTGTGTTGTGTCAAAGGTAAAATCAAGATTTCTCTTTAATCCGTATTCTATTAGGTCTTTAAAATCATTGAGTATATAGGGGGTGAGCATGAGTTTCTTGCCCACCAAGGGCATGTTTTCTATAGTAAGCCTTATCCCCTCAGAGCCGAGGGATTTCTGGAAATCCTCTATCTTTCTGAAGGATCGAAAAAACAGCAGCTCTGCAGAAAACCATGAAGGTGGATGAAAATTAATAATGCCTGCATTTAATGCCTGTGCAATCCTTACTGTCTGAACAATGGCATTTGTTTTACTACCCCAGGCATCTATCTTGAGAAAGGGTGCATGTATAGAGTATACAGGGAGAATTTGGCAACACCCCTTCACAATATCAAGATAATCGGGTCTATTGAAATGCCTATTTATAACGAGGTCGCAACCATCAAAGCCCGCCTCTTTTGCAAGGATGAATATCTCTTTTATGGGCAGGTAGTATATACAGCCAGTGGAAAAGAGGACCTTCATATAATAATGATGCGCTCATCCGTGTCAGTCAGGATCCTGTATCTGCCATTTTCCACATGGACAGTATTTTCAATACCGCAGGAGCCTTTCTTTGGGAATACCATCTTGGGCTCAATGGCAAATACTGCACCATCGTTTATGGGATAATCGTGGGTTGCGGCAATAAAAGGTAATTCAGCAAGCTCAATGCCGATCCCATGTGCCAAAAATCTCACTTTGTGTGGCCTGTAGCCAAGATAATAATCACCGTAACCGAGTTTGTCTGCAAGCTTTTTTGAGTATTCAAAGAGTTCCCTGCTTGTGAGGCCCTCCAAAACCTTATCCAGAACCCTATAATGGATCTCTTTGCATACCTCGTAACCATCTGAAAAGAGTTTTGGTATGGAGCCTATGGCAAACATCCTTGTCTGGTCTGCCTGATAACCATGATAGCATATACCAAAATCAACCAAGATCGGCTCATTCCTTTTGATCTTTTTCATGCTTGCCCCCACTGGGAACGCAGGGGATAACCCCAATCCCCCCATAGGCGAATCCGACTGGCTTACAATACTGCCAGTTCTGCCGCTTAGGATATGCCATGTATATGCCTCATAGTTGAGAGACCTTACCCTGAGGAGTCCCTCATGGCCCAGTGCCTTTGCGTATGCCTCAAGAATGCCACCAAGCTCAATCTCTGTCATCCCCTCTTCTAATACCTGGGGGACATATTCATATACCATCTTCTGTATAGCAGCAGCCCTCTCCATAATGCCTATCTCAAATGGTGATTTTACCTTTCTTAACTCCTTTGTCAGGGGAGAGCAGTTGATAAGCTCCCCATCCCCTATAATATCCCTGAATTTAATTACATCATTATAGGGGACAACATCAAGCTGTATCCCTATGCGTCTCATGGGTTTTATGTGGTGTATAATATCTTTTATGGAGCGTATGGATACTATCCTTTCAAGGGGCGACTCCCTTTTTGCCCTTGAGACCTCTTTTTTTACAAAAAGCACAGGCTCATCATCAGTGGGCACAAAGAGGAGTGAGTCCTGCATTGTGCCCGACAGATAATAGTAGTCTATCTTGTAATGGAAAAATGCCCCGTCCAGCGAGGCATTTTCCATAAGCTGTCTTAATTTTGTTATCCTTAGATGTATCTCTTCCTTTGGCGCATAAAGCATAATCTATTAACTATCTATTTAACCTTTCTGCTGCTGACCAGCTTTTTAATTTTTCACTGATTATGCTAGTCACCGCTACTACTATTATTTATTCTTCCATACAGCCTTTCTCTTTTCCATGAATGCCGTGATACCCTCTTTTGCATCATCAGTAGACATACATCCCTTAAGGTATATTATCTCTGATGCCTTGAGTGCCTGGAGGAAATCAAGGCTCAAGCCAGCCTTTATCGCCCTCTTTGTCCATATGGCTACAGGTCTGCTCTTATTGAGAAAATCAGCGAGGTATTTATCCACCTCTTCCTTGAAATTCTCCACGGGCAGCACAGTCGTCACAAGGCCTATTGCCTGTGCCTCTTTTGCGCTTATCACCTTTCCTGTGAGAAGTAGTTCATAGGTCTTCTGGAGCCCGATGATCTTTGGAAACCATGCTGCGGCAACAGGGGGAAACACGCCCACTGCTATCTCTGGCTGGCCAATGCGTGCCTTTTCTGATGCCACAACGATATCACAGAATGCCATAAGCTCGCAGCCACCGCCAAGGGAGCGACCATTTACCACCGCCACAGTCGTTATATCCATCTCTGCTAGGTTGCGAAACATCCTGTGGAAGACCTCTATCATCTCATCTACCTTGTCCTCTGTGTGGTCTGCCACATCCACACCATCACAGAATGCCTTTTCTCCTGCATGGTCAAATACAAGCATCTGTATTGTCGGGTCTTTCTTCACATCTACAAGGGCATCATTTATCTCCTTCATCATGGAGATGGTGAGCCAGTTTGATGGCGGCACATTTAATGTAATCTTTGCCATCTTATCTTTTTTTTCAAAAACTATTAGATTATAACCCATTTTGAACCTCCTATGGCCTGATAGGTTCTAATTAAAACCTGAACCCTTGAGTCCCTTTAGTCCTGAATTTGTTATTTAATAAAAAAAGGGGGGGATTTCTCCCCCCTGAAAAATCAATGTTCTTACTTTGCCTGAGGTTTTCCGAGGACCTCTTCCATAAAGGACATATCCACAAGTCTGCCCTGTGCGATAAGCTGACGGTTCTTGATGAAGTCGATGGTGTCCACACCGGTGATCTTCTTGGTGTTGAAGGCGCCAAAACCGAGGAAAGCCTCGCCCATCATATTTGTTGCCAGCCAGTATCTGTGGTCGTTCTTCATAGTATCCCAGAAGAATTTCTTTTTCTGCCTGATACCGTCGATAGATTTCATGAGGCAGCCAGGGAAGAGGTTTGCAAATGTCCATACTACCCTGTTTATCTCTGCATCCAGAAGCGAGAAATCAACCTCGCCTGCCTTCTGTTTTTCCTGGACCCATGCCCTTGCCTGTTTGAACTCGTCGCCGCTCTTATTCTCACCGTATACGATCTCACCGTTTCTGATGAATGTGTCTGTGATTATCTGTGGATTCCTTACCCATTCGCCCTTTTCATTCTTCAGGACTGGGAATACCTTTGTTATAAGGCCCTTCCACCACATCTTGTAGGCACTCCACATCTCGCATGATACACAAGACCACATAGCATCCTCGATGCTTAAGTATGCTGGAAGGAAGTCAGATGCGCCACCGACAGGCGCTGAGCCATGACGGGGGCCTGCCTGACCGAATATTGCCAGGTCTGAAGCAAGGGTGAGGTCACATGCTGTTCCTATTTCCTGACCACCGGCAACCCTCATACCGTTTACACGGCAGATGACCGGTTTCTTGCACATGAGTATTGAATCCACCATGTTGTTGAAGAGTTCCATGTATGCCCCATATTCCTCTGGCCTCATGCTGTAGTATTCTGAATATTCTTTTGTGTTGCCGCCTGTGCAGAATGCAAATGGCCCTACCCCTGTGAAAATAACTGCCACAACCTCACGATCTGTGGATGAGTTCTCGAAACCTGCGATAACACCCTTTACCATCTCTGTGGTATAGCTGTTATACTGTGCAGGGTTGTTTAGTGTTATCCATGCTACATAGAGACCCGGCACTACATTGCCCTTGGGGTCTGTCAAGGGTTTCTTTTCGTAGACTGTACAGGGTGCATCCTTACCCCACCACTGTGTCCCGTGTCTTGAGTGATCCTTTAATCCATGCTCTCTTGGCATCCATTCTAAACCCATAGTCTTCCTCCTTAAATTTAGTTTTTGTTCACCGAGTTAAAAATCCGGCTTTAATACTACTCTTTTTGCAGGTGAACCTGCTTTGTGTATCTCTTCAAATGTTGCTGCGATTGTGCTCATCGGTCTTACCTCGACAAAGGGCTCTATCTGAATCTTTCTTGAGAGGACCATATCGAGTACGATGGGGTAGTACTCAGGCAGACATCCCCATGTCCCTATAATCTCGGCATCAAATGCCATAAGCCTTGAGAACATGTATTCGCTCCTTGACATACCGAATCCCACAAGGATAAGCTTGCCTACAAAGGAAAGGAGATCAAGGGCAAGTTCCTGTCCTGCCTTTGTGCCTGTTACCTCAAATATCTTCCAGCCTGTGTTATCAAGGCCATTGGATTTGCAGAAGTTTCTCCACTCTCCCACTATAGTCTTGTTGTCTTTGTCTATGGTGCTTATAACTGCATCACAGCCATAGTTTAATGCCCTCTGGAGCTTCTCAGGATTTCTTGCAATACCGATTACACTCTTTGCACCTAGTGCCTTGGCTGTCTGTGCCATATAAACACCTACCCCACCAGTTGCGCCTATAATGATTACATTGTCACCTGGCTGAAGGGCTGCCCTTTTGCATGCCTGAAAAGGCGTTGTTACTGCGTCTGCCACAACAGAAAGCTGTTCAAGGGCGAATCCCTTCTTATCAGGGACAAGACAGAGGTCTATTGTGGGCACAGGTATGTGGCTTGCGAATCCTCCGTAGACACCTATGGAGTTGCCCGGCATCTTCTGGGCAAGGCACCTGTTACCCCTGCCTGTCTTGCAGAGGATACACTTTCTGCATGGCATAACTGCTGGGATTATAACCTCTTTGCCTATCCACGCAGGGTCGCCTGCAACAACTGTTCCTGCTATCTCATGCCCAAGCGCCAGAGGCGGTTTACTTACTGTGGGGACACCATCAAAAAAGTATCCAAGGTCTGTATGGCATACGCCACAGCCAGCGATCTCGACAAGAACCTCACCCTCTTTGAGCTCAGGGACAGGTATCTCTGCCACCTCAAGCTTCCCGGGTATCTTTTCCTTTGTTTCCTTGTTAAATGTTGTTGGCTGAACCATCTGCCACTGTTTTATTGTTTTTGGTACATCTGCCATTAAACACCTCCTTATGGATTTTATAATCTTGCCTTCGATTGTTTTTACGTCATGCCATATCCGCCATCTACAGGCAGGACCTGGCCTGTGATATAGCGGGCATCATCTGAGGCAAAAAATACGAAGGCTGGTGCAACGTCTTCTGGTTCTGCGTATCTACCAAGAAGTATCCTTTTTGTATATATTTCTCTTAATTTTTCATCATTCTGAAGTGTTGATGTCATCTCGGTTGTGACTATCCCGAGGGAGATACAGTTGCAGGTTACATTAAATTTTGCAAGCTCTCTTGCTGCTGATTTTGTAAGGGTTACAACCCCGCCCTTTGCTGCAGCATAGTTAATCTGTCCTATTGTGCCTACCATACCTGCTACCGATGTAACGTTTACTATTCTGCCGTAGTTCTGCTGCATAAAGTATTTTGATGCAGCCTTTATGCAGAGCCATGGGCCCCTCATCTGGACATTGACAACCTGGTCCCAGATGTCAACAGTCATCTTGTGGAGCATTGCTGGCTTGGAGATACCTGCATTATTCACAAGGATGTCAATGGAGCCAAAGTTCTGGACGCATGTCTCTATTATCCTTGTTGCATCCTCCTCCATAGCTACATCACCTTTCACGGCAACAGCCTTTCTGCCCATACCCTTTATCATCTCAACTACCTCATCTGCCGCCTTCTGATTCCCTGCATAGTTGACTACCACATTGGCCCCTTCCTGCGCGAAGGCAAGGCTTATTGCCCTTCCAACACCCCTGCCGCCACCTGTAACCACAGCATTTTTTCCCTCTAATTTCATAGACACCTCACTGAGAAATAAAGATTATTGTTTGTGAAAAATTTTATAAGTTTAATATTATATTTTTGCAGGAGTTTATGTCAAGATAAAAATATGAATAATAACAACACAATTAGAAAAAAATACTCAAGTAAGTTTTTATTAGGTAATGGCTTGTGAATTATTTCATTTTTCCCTTGACAATCAGATTTTGGTTCTGTAAATTAAGTTAACATTACAGTTTTATTATTGTGATTACAGATGTATGAAGAGGTAAGGTTGGAGGAAGTGGAGATAGGCATTCAGTCCATGATAGTTAAATGTGGTCTTGAGAAGATTAGGATAATAGACACAGTGGTTAAGGGTTTCGTAGAAGAATTTAAAAATAAATTAAATAAATACTAAAAGAGGCTTGGATACCGTGGAAACATTAGCACCCTTCAAAGAGGTAATAGATGAGGTAAAGGAAAAAGGCGGGCAGGCTGTCAAGTTTTGTTATCAATGTGGTAAATGCGATACAGTATGTCCATGGAATAAGGTAAGAAAATTTAGCATGCGCAAGCTCATCAGGGAGGCTAACTTTGGTCTTAGCGAGATAGAGAAGGAAGAGATATGGCGCTGCACAACCTGCGGTAAGTGTCCTCAGAAATGCCCGAGGGATGTCCGCCAGATCGATGACATGGTAGCCCTCCGGAGGATGGCAACCGGTTATGGTGTCTATCCAGGTTCAGTAAAGCCCTATAGGGCAATAGGCACAGCCCTTGCATCACAGGGTAACCCTTTCAATGAAGACAGAAAGACAAGGGCGAGCTGGGCAGAAGGGCTAAATGTAAAGACTTATAAAGAGGGCATGGAGATCCTTTATTTTCCTTGCTGTTACTGCAGTTATGACCCGAGGCTGAAAAAGGTTGCTCAGGCTACTGTGAATCTACTGAAGAAGGCAAAGGTGGATTTTGGTATACTGGGTGAAAAGGAGAACTGCTGCGGGGAGAGCATCAGAAAGACAGGAAATGAAGACCTCTTTAAAAGGCTTGCCAAGGAAAACATAAAGACATTTATCGATAGTGGTGTAAAAAAGATACTGGTGTCTTCACCGCATTGCTATCATACCTTCAAAAATGAATACCCCATGTTTAATGTAAATTTTGAGGTTGTTCATATATCCCAGTATCTCCAGGAGCTTATAAAAAAGGGGAGGCTCAACATCTCCAAGGAATTAAACCAGAAGGTTGCCTATCATGACCCATGTTATCTTGGCAGACATAATGGTGTGTATGATGAGCCAAGGGAGACATTGAAAAGTATCCCCGGGCTTGAGCTTTCAGAGCTCCCGGAGGCAAAGGAGGAGAGTCTATGCTGCGGTATGGGAGGCGGAAGGGTCTGGGCAGAGACAGAAAAGCATGAGAGGTTTTCCAATATCAGGGTTGAACAGGCAATGGATGCTGGTGCAAAGGTGTTGGCAACAGCATGTCCATACTGTATTACCGCCCTTGAGGATAGCAGGCTTGTGATGAACTATGCCGATGATATAATTGTCAAGGATATTACAGAGATATTGCAAGAGGTTACATAATAATAAAGAACAGGACATGCAGGATACTGTCGATGTAAGACCTACAAGAGAGATATCACTGGAGACGGAGTGTATCCGCTACTCAGAAGAAGGTTGGTCGCAGACAATAGTCCGTGTGCCCATAGAGAAAGAGCTGGCAATAAATATAAACCTTAAGGAATTTGTTACTATATTATGCACACCCCTCAAGCTGAATTTTCTTGTTATTGGTTTTTTGTATTCTGAAGGGGTGATAACAGGGATGACAGATATAGCCATGTTGCGTGTATATGATGAGGAGTCAAAGGTAGATGTGAGGCTGGCGAGTGCTGATTTTGATCTGCCAAAAAGAAGGAGACTCACATCAGGATGTGGCGGAGGGCCATCCTTTATAACCCATAGCCAGATGGTTGAATCTGATCTTGAGATAACACCAAAAGAGATATTGGTACTTGCAAGGCAGCTTCAAAAACATATGGACCTCTATCGGACAAGCGGTGGGGTTCATGCCACAGCCCTTGCTGACAGGAATAAGCTGCTTATGATGGCAGAGGATATCGGCAGGCATAATACAGTGGATAAGATCCAGGGTGAATGTATTTTTAGGGGTGTCGTAACCAGGGATTGTGTGCTTTTAAGCACAGGCCGGATTTCCTCAGAGATGCTTCTTAAGGCAGCAAGGATGGGTGTCCCTATTATTGTATCCCGTCATTCACCTACAGGGACTGCTGTAAGACTTGCTGATGAGTTGGGCATTGCCCTTGTGGGTCAAGTGCGTGGGAATCGTTTATCTATATACTCGCATCCAGAGAGGCTTGGCTTTAGAATGAATTAGACAGGGTTAGCTCAATATAGGATTATGAGGTCAAGGCATGGAGAGACTAAAACTTTTAATGAGGTGATAGAAAGTGGAAAACGTAATATCGCTTAAGGAAAATATTCAATATTTAAGAGAAATACTCGGCGAGAGTAATTTTGGAGATGTTATGGTTGTCGGGGGTGGAATTAGCGGCATCCAGGCATCCCTTGATCTTGCATCAGCAGGCTTTAAGGTATATCTGGTGGAAAAGGCACCGAGTATCGGTGGCCATATGGCACAGCTTGATAAAACCTTTCCCACCAATGACTGCTCAATGTGAATACTGGCACCTAAACTGGTCGAGGTCGGCCGGCATCCAAATATAGAGGTTCTCACCTATACTGAGGTCCACGAGGTAGAGGGTGAGGTAGGTGATTTTAATGTAACACTGATCAGGAAACCAAGATACATCAAAGAGGATAAGTGCACAGGATGCACAGTATGCGTTGAATACTGCCCTGTTCAGTATCCAGATCAGTATAACCAGGAGATCTCCCTTAACAAGGCAGTTCATATCTATTTTGCCCAGGCAATACCACTTATTGCATATATTGATGAGAGCTGTCTATATCTTAAGGAAAAGAAATGTAAGATATGCGAGGCAGTCTGCAAGAATAATTCAATAGACTTTACAATGAAGCCAAAGAAGATGGAGATAAAGGTAGGGGCTATTATACTCTCCCCTGGCTTTGAACCCTTTGACCCCAAGGTAATGAAGGAATATCACTATGGGGAGTTCCAGAATGTGGTAACCAGTATGGACTATGAAAGGCTCCTGTGTTCTACGGGCCCCTATCAAGGCGAGATACTTCGTTCCTCTGATAAGAGGCATCCCCATAATGTCGCATGGGTCCAGTGTGTTGGTTCAAGGCAGGTTATAGAGGGAGGTAACAGCTACTGTTCTGCGGTATGTTGCACATATACACAGAAACAGGTAATCCTTACAAAAGACCATGATGCAGATGCAAGATGCACCGTATTCCACAATGATATAAGGTCCTATGGAAAGGATTTTGAACGTTACTTCCAGAGGACAGAGGCACTGCCTGGCATCAGGTTCTTTAGAAGCTATGTCTCCATAGTCAAAGAAGACCCGATTACCAAGAATGTGACAATCCGCTATTCTACCCCTGATGAGGGCGTGAAAGAGGAAGAATTTGATATGGTCGTCCTATCCATTGGCATGAACCCCCCTGTGGATGTTCAGGATATAGTGAAAAAATTCGGTATTGAGCTTAACGAACATAACTTCTGCAAGCTCAATCAGATAAACCCGATGGAGACAAACAAACCTGGTATATTTGTAAGCGGTGCACTTCAGGGTCCCATAGATATCCCTGAGTCAGTCTTCAGCGCAAGCGGTGCAGGTTCACAGGTAGGTGAACTACTGAAATATAGAAGGGGCAATCTGGCAAAGGAGAGGGTATATCCCCCTGAACAGGATCTCTCCCAGGAGGAACCAAGGGTTGGTGTCTTTGTATGTCACTGCGGAGCCAATATAGGCAGGGTAGTAAATGTCCCTGAGACAGTAGAATACTGCAAGACACTCCCCAATGTCGTGTATGCCCAGGAGCAGCTTTTCTCATGCGCCACCAACTCGGCAAAAGAGATTACCGATATGATAAAGGAAAAAGGCCTCAACCGGGTTGTTGTTGCTGCATGTTCACCAAGGACACTTGAGCCTCTATTTAGAGACACACTAAGAGAGGCAGGCATCAACCAGTACTATTATGAGATGGCAAACATACGGGAGCATAACTCATGGGTGCATTCAAAGGAGAAGGAAGAGGCAACAAAGAAGGCGCATGACCTGATCAGGATGTCTGTGGCAAGGGCATGTCATTTAGAGCCATTACAGGAATTTGACCTACCTGTGGATAAAAGGGCATTGATTGTAGGTGGCGGTGTAGCAGGCATGAACTGTGCCCTGTCCATTGCAAATCAGGGACATGAGGTTTTTATCCTTGAAAAGGAAAAAGAGCTTGGAGGAAATTCAAGAAGGGTTTACAGAACCCTCCAGGGGCTTGATGTCCAGGCATATCTTAAGAATCTCGTAAGCAAAATCAACGAGCATCCCCTTATCCATGTCTATACAGATGCAACAATTATAGAGGCAACAGGCTATATAGGAAATTTTGTTACAACAGTGAAATCCGGCAGGGAGACAACAGAGATAAAGCACGGTGCTGTTGTTATAGCCATTGGTGCAGATGTATATAAACCAACAGAATATCTTTATGGTGAGGATGAGAGGGTTCTCACCAACCTTGAGCTCGAGGAGAAGATCGTCAAGGAAGATGAAAAGGTGATGAATGCCCAGAGCATTGTTATGATACAGTGCGTTGGGTGTAGGAATGAAGATAGGAACTACTGTAGTAGAATCTGTTGCAGTGGCTCTGTAAAGAATGCCCTTATGTTAAAGGAGAAAAACCCTGATGCGGACATCTATATACTTTTTAGGGATATGAGGACATATGGATTCAATGAAGATTACTACCGTGAGGCAGCATCAAAAGAGGTAAGGTTTATCCGCTATGAGCCTGAAGACAAACCTGTGGTTGAGCCAGGTGAGGCAGAAGATGGAAGGCCCGTGCTCAAGGTGACAGCCACCGATTACATACTCAATAAAAAGCTTGAGCTTGATGCAGATATCGTATCCCTTGCTGCAGCCATAATACCATCGGAATCAACAAAAGATATTGCCAACCTGTTTAAGGTTACACTGAGTCTTGATGGGTTCTTTAAAGAGGCGCATGTCAAGCTAAGACCTGTTGAGTTTGCCACAGACGGGGTGTATCTCTGCGGGCTTGCCCATTATCCGAAATTTATGCAAGAGACTATTAATCAGTCATATGGTGCAGCAGGCAGGGTATTGACACTGCTTTCCAATGATGTGGTTACTGCCTCAGGTTCTGTATGTGAGATAGAGGAGAAAAGGTGCATGGGTTGCGGTGCATGCGTCAATGTGTGCACATATGGTGCCCTTGAGCTCAGAGAGACAAGACAGGGCAAAAAGGCATTTATAAACCCTGTCCTCTGTAAGGGTGATGGGCTATGTAACTCAAAGTGTCCCACAGGCGCCATAAAACTGAAGCACTACACAGATGACGAGATTGTGGCAGAGCTGGATGCAGCACTTGAGGACCTGTTTGTAGGGGCATTAAAGGCCGTAGGAGAGGATGCATAGAGGTATGAGTTTTAAAAAATATTGGATTTTAAAAAAAGGAGATGAGAGGGTATGAGCGCAGCACTTCAATTTAAACCAAGAATAATTGGATTTGCATGTAACTGGTGAGCTTACGGGGCTGCTGACCTGGCTGGAGTTTCCAGACTGCAATACACAAGTGAAATTAGACTTATAAGGGTTATGTGTTCCGGAAGAGTAGACCTTTCCTTTGTGCTCAAGGCTTTCTTTAATGGAATAGATGGGGTTTTTATAGGTGCATGCCATTTGAATGAATGTAACTATATAACCCATGGTAATTTTCATGCACAGAACATGGTGCTTCTGACAAAGAGACTGCTGGAATATATAGGTATCAACCCTGAGAGATTGAGGATACAGTATATGTCCGGTGCCGAGGCAAATGTCTTTGTTGAATCTGTTAATGATTTTACAAAGACAATAAAGGGCATAGGACCCCTTGGTAAGGCAGAGGGTCTTGATGAGGACAAGATGAGGGCAAAACTTGCAGAGGTGATGAAGCTTGTTCCATATATAAAGGTCGTGATGAATGAAAAACTTGCAAAGCGACTTGAAAATCCAGAGGAATACGAGAATTATTTCACTAAAGAAGAGGTAGAGAAGTTATTTACCGAGACTGTATCCTATTGGATAGACCCTGCCAAGTGCCAGGCATGTATGACCTGCGCAAGGAGATGTCCTGTTGAGGCAATAGACAGCAAGAAGAACATGGTTCATATAATAAATCAGGATAAGTGCATTAAGTGTGGAACATGTTTTGAGGCATGCCCGCCGAGGTTCGGTGCTGTTACAAAGATAGTAGGGGTGCCTGTTCCACCCCCGATACCTGAAGACCAGAGGACAATAGTTAGAAAGGGTAAAGAAAAAGAGGTTGCATAAACTGACACCCAGGTGCTACACTTTCTTATATATATGAAAAACAATAAATATATAAGGAGGGTGTTATGGGTGAGCTACGGATCAACACAAGGTTTATGAGGGGTGATGATTTTGATGCTGTTATGAGGATTGACAAGAAGGTCCTTGGGCTCAACAGACCTGAATACTACAAGCTGAGGTTTGAAAAATTTGTTCAGTCAAAGGACTATGTCCCCACATCCCTTGTGGCAGAGACAGAGGATGGGACGGTTGTAGGGTTTGTAATGGGTGAACTCTATATTGGGGAGTTTGGCATATCCCAGGAAAAGGCAACCCTCGACACAATAGGCGTTGACCCTGACTTTCAGCGTAAAGGCATAGGTGAATTGCTGATTAATGAGTATATGAAACACCTTAAAAAGCTCGGCGTAGAAAAGGTGAACACCCTTGTTGACTGGGATGATGCAAGGTTAATCCACTTTTTTAGTGCAAACAGGTTTAGCCCCTCTAAGATTATAAACCTCGAGAGGACCCTTTAATCTACCATAGTTAGGTTAATAATTAATAATTTTTAGCCAGCCCTTTTAAAAGGGCTGGCTTTTTTATTTCCATCTCACAAAGAACAGGCAAGGGCAATTATCTGCGATCCCGGGGGATTAAATTTTTTTGAGCTCTCTTGCCCTTTTATTCACAATTATACTTAAGTCCTATTGCTTTTATTCGATAATAGTTTTATAAATACGTGGTATTGCCTTGTCTTTAGATTACTTTTAAATCAGTCAGGATATGGAGGTTATATGAAGTTTGATAACGTGAGGATAGGAAAGAAATTAGGGATTGGTTTTGGCGTAACGGTCATTTTAATGATAGTCCTGTGTGTTGTTACGATTCTGAATTCACAGTTGACAAATTCCCTGCTTACAAGGCTCATTAATATTAATATGCCAAAGATAAAACATGCCATTATCATGAAGGATGCCATAGATAGCATAACAAGGTCTGTTGCTGCCTTACCGTTTGCAACCCAGGAGATTGCCGAGGAGGAGCAAAATAAAATGCTGATTAACAGAGGAAGATATAAAGAGGCAATAGAGAGTCTTGAAAAGCTCCTAGAGACCCAGGAGGAGAAGGATCTCCTCAACCGCTTTAAAGAGGCGTCAAAAAGCGGTGCAGTGGTAAATGACAAAATTATTGAGCTTGTAAAAGAGGGCAAGAAACAGGAGGCACAGCTTCTTTATCTGAATGAGACAAGGCAGACTACAGAAACCCTTGTGAATGCAGCGGCTAGTATTATAAAAAATCAAGAAGACCGCCTTGAGGCTGATGCTAAAAGTCTGCAATCATACAATCGAAGGCTCCTTGTTATGGCCCTCATTGTAGGTGCCATATCCATTTTTATAGGCATCTTTATGTCTATAAGGATTACAAAGAGCATAAAGGCACCGGTTGAGAAGGCTGCTGAGCAGCTTGAGCTCATGTCAAAGGGTGATTTTGCCTTTTCCATATCCCAGAATGCCATAGGACGGGGTGATGAGCTTGGTATTATTGCCAGGGCAATGGATGCCTTACTTACCAATCTTAAAAACATCTTTAATGAGATAATAAGCACTGTCCACTCCCTCACCTCCTCGGCAACACAGCTTTCATCCATTGCAGAGGAGATGTCCAGGACAGCAGAGAGCTCCTCTTCCAGGGCAAACTCTGTTGCCACTGCCTCAGAGGAGATGTCCCAGACCGTTGTTGATATTGCAAAGAATACGGCAAGTATTGCTGATTCTGCAAAAAAGGCTGTAGATACAGCCCAGCAGGGCAACAGTATAGTAGAGAGGTCAGTAGGTGAGGTTAGAGAGATAGATGAGACAGTTAATGAATCCGCAAGGTTTGTGAAGTCCCTTGGCGAAAGGTCAGCGCATATCGGCGAGATTGTAAGCGTCATAAATGATATAGCAGACCAGACCAATCTCCTTGCATTAAATGCAGCCATTGAGGCCGCCCGTGCTGGTGAGCAGGGACGGGGTTTTGCGGTTGTTGCTGATGAGGTGAGAAAGCTTGCAGAGAGAACAGCTCAAGCCACATCAGAGATAGAGGATATGATAAAGGCAATACAGAATGAGGTCTCCAAGGCGGTTGAGATTATGGATAGCGCCACTGGAAAGGTTCAGTCAGGTGTGGAGCTCACAACACAGGCAGGGGATGCGCTGAAGGCAATCGTAAAGAGTTCGGATGAGCTTCAGGTCATGGTCCAGCAGATTGCATCCGCCACAGAGGAGATGTCCGCTACATCTGAGGAGATAAGTAAGGAGATAGTCGATATAGCCAATGCATCAAGGGATACCACTGCAAGCTCCCATGAGACTGCCCAGGCCGCTATAGGTCTATCGCAGATAGCAACAAAACTGGATGAGACCATACGATTCTTTAGACTTTCATAATATTTTTTTATAAAGGTCTAAAAAATAGGGGCAAACAGACAAGATATCTGTTTGCCCCTATTTTTCGTCTTAAACCTTTCTAACCCTCAACAGGATAATTTTAATAGCGCAATAAACGCCCATCAATGCACGTCTATTCGAGAAAGCTCTCCAATCTTTTACGTCTTGATGGATGTTTGAGTTTTCTTAGTGCCTTTGCCTCTATCTGTCTTATCCTCTCCCTTGTAAGCCCAAACACCTCACCCACCTCCTCGAGTGTATAGTCTGTTTTTTCCCCAATACCAAGCCTCATCCGAATTACCTTTTCCTCTCTTGGTGTTAATGTGGACAGAACCTTTGATATCTCTTCCTTAAGGGATATGGATACAAGCTCTATAAATGGCGAGGGTGATTTAGGGTCTGCTATAAAGTCGCCAAGCTTTGATTCATCATCCCCTATAGGTGTCTCTATGGATATAGGCTCATTGGAGACCTTCATTATCTTGCGGACTTTTTCAGTAGGCAGCCCTGCCTTCAGGGATATCTCTTCAAGGCTTGGTTCTCTGCCCAGTTCCTGAAAAAGGGATATGGTCACCTTTGTTATCTTGTTCATGGTCTCAAGGACGTGAACAGGTACCCTTATTGTCCTTGCAAAATCAGCAATAGCCCTTGTTATAGCCTGTCTTATCCACCATGTAGAATATGTGGAGAATTTGTATCCCTTTTGATAGTCATATTTCTCTGCTGCCTTCATGAGCCCCATGTTTCCTTCCTGAATGAGGTCAAGGAATGAGAGGCCCCTGTTGAGATATTTTTTTGCTATGTTTATTACAAGTCTTAGGTTTGCCTGTATTAATCTGTTCTTTACAGCCTTAAGCCCATTCTCTATCTCTGTTATTTCACCTAATTTTTCCCTTACAACCTCTGCCTCTTTTTCATCAAGATATTCAATCTGCCTGGATATCTTTCTGATTATTTCCTCGAGGACCTTTTTATTAAGGTTGAGATTCAACAGGTTTTCATCTATCTTGTCCTCCAGGGTCTTTAACTTCTTTTCATATTGTTTTTGTTGTGCACCCTCGGACCCTAGGATGTTTTTTTTAAGTTCTTCTTTTTTTTCAAAGAGGTTTTTCACATTATTGATTAATGTGATGGTCCTTTTCCTATATTTCTCCTCATCCTTCTTTGTATAGTTTAATTCATCTATGTTTTTGAGTATATCGATAATATTTATACCTTCCTTTTTAAGTAATATGCCTATCTCCTGTAATTCTTTTACTGCCTGAGGGAGGTCAAAAAGAAGGTTCCTTATCTTTCTCTCGCCCTCCTCTATTTTTTTTGCGATTGTATATTCCTCTTCAGATGTCAAAAGGGATACCCTTCCAATATCCTTTAGATATGACCAGATGATGTTGTCTGTTCTTTCTGATGGAAATTTCTCTGTCTCTGTCCATTCCTGAGCTGTCTCTTCGGGGGCCTCTACCTTTTCCTTAATGGTCTCTACTATATCTATATTGGACTCGGAGAGAAAATCAAAGATATCCTCAATGTCTTCAGGGGAGAATATATTCTGAGGCAGGACATCATTTATCTCATCCGGCGTGAGATAACCCTTTTCCATGCCCATATCTATTAAGTGTTTAATTTCACTAAAGTTTTTTACGCTCATTATTATCTCCAGAATATAAAAAAGCCCTTTTTTGTTTTTAAAAGGGCAGGGTTTTTAGCTTCATTCTTTTTAAATATATAATTCACCTGTTTTTTTGTCAAGCAGGATTTTGCTTTAAAATGGGGAGCATGTGAAATTTTTTACTATTTATGAATAACAGACAACTGTCTGTTATTATGGAACTCAGCAGCTTGATAGAAAAAATACAATCACCATGCTTATAATCATAACCCTTATCATATTTTTAATTATTACATATGGACAAAGTTTATGCAACTGATAATAAATTTACTGAAAAAAATAATTGGCTATATTAAAATACCAAAAAAATAATTAAATTGGATATTGGAATCTATATGTCTGTCAGGTTACAGCAAGGTTTAAAAATCTTGTGCTATACTTAACTATGGCAAAACGTATAATAAATGGTCATAGAGGGACAACATGGATGGCCTCTATATGGGATAATAAATAAGGCGCATTGGTTAACTTGGTGATTCCTCAAGAGAAAAAGGGATATCAGAAGAAGGCTTACCCAGGAGGTTAGGGAGTAATAATGAAAATCGTCTTCAGGCTCTTGTGTCATACAAAATGGGGACAGGAGGTCTATATTACATTTCCATCACAGAAAAAAGAGGCACCCATGATAAAGATGGAATATACAAGGGAATATATCTGGCTAAGGGATATTACACTTTCAAATCAGGACATAGAAGGCCTTGCATATTCATATATAATCGTGGATTCAGATGGCTTAAGGATAAAGGATGGCGCAGGCACAAGAATCCTCTCAATAATGCCTGAACACAAAGAAAGGCTTGGGGAGATTATTTTAAATGATACATGGATTAGCCCCTCTGACCCTTCAACCCTGTTTTTTACATCATTTTTTACTGATGTTGTCTTTGGCTGCAATGTTAAGGATGGATCAGTAAAGAAAGGGATATATAGAAGAATGCCGGCGCATGGGATACAGATAGAGCTGAGGGTGTTTGTGCCTTGGGTGCGGGGAGAGGAGGGTGTCTTTATTGCTGGCGATATTCCAGAGTTAGGCGGCTGGGATACACGAAGGTCATTTAGGATGAAAAAAGTCGGATCTGGTGTGTGGTCAGCACATGTCTTTATAGATAATGACATAAAATCTGTGGAATATAAATACATTATAAAACACGAAGAAAAAAATCAGATCCAGTGGGAGGAGGGAAAAAACAGGTGCCTTGACTTAACAAGGGGCGATCTTATTTTTGTCAATGACAATATATTTCGGCCAGGGATACTATGGAGAGGCGCTGGCGTTGCTATCCCTGTGTTTTCTCTGAGAGGCGTAGATAGCCTTGGCACCGGTGAATTTACTGATCTAAAACCCCTCGCAGACTGGGCATCCCGATCAGGGTTTAAGGTGATCCAGATACTACCTGTAAATGATACAACAAGACAGTATGGATGGATGGATGCGTATCCCTATTCATGTATATCTGTGTTTGCCCTTCACCCGTTATATCTAAATATAGATGCCATAGGCGATATACAAAAAGACATAAAAAAAGAGCTTGGGCATTGGAAGAAGGCCCTCAACAACCATGAATTTCTTGAATATGAAGAGGTGATGAGGATTAAGATTGATATTCTCCGAAGGGTGTTCAGTCAAAAAAAGGACGATTTTTTGAAATCAGAGGATTTTCGGTGGTTTTTCAGTGAAAATGCCTTCTGGCTTAAATCCTATGCCCTTTTCTGTGCCCTGAGGGACACATTCAAGACAGGTGACTTCAGCTCATGGAAGGGTTATAGAGATATAAGCAATGAGGAAATAGAGATCCTTGTCTCACCTGAATCTGAATACTATGGGGACGTATGTTTTCATTATTTTCTTCAGTATCATCTCCACCGTCAGCTAATGGAGGCATCGCTTTATGCAAAAGGCAAAGGCATTGCATTAAAAGGGGATATCCCTATTGGTGTCCATCCCAATAGCCATGACTGTTGGGTGTATCCTGAGATATTCCACATGGATAGATCAGCCGGTGCCCCACCGGACCCATTTTCTGACCATGGTCAGAACTGGGGATTTCCCACATATAACTGGGAAAGGATGGCAGAGGATAATTACCAGTGGTGGAGGGGTCGTCTGAAAAATATGTCCAGATATTTCCAGCTGGTGAGGCTCGACCATGTCCTTGGTTTTTTCAGGATATGGGAGATACCAAAGGGGATGTATTCAGGTATTATGGGGAGATTTAACCCTGCCCTGCCTGTAACAGAGGATGAGTTAAAAAAGGAGGGTATAGAAGATTTCGTCAGGCTTTGCAACCCGTATATTACATCAACTATCATTGATGAGATATTTGGCCCCCTTAGGGATTATGTAAAGGAGATATTTCTTGAGACAGATGGAGACGGGCTATTTAGGTTAAAACCTGGATTCTCAGACCAGGAAAAGATAGATATATTCCTTGAATCTCAAGACGATAAGGATGCAGTTATTCCATTATATAAAGGACAGATAAGGGAGGGGCTGTTTGGGCTTTTGTCCAATTTAATATTATTCAAGGATGAGAAGGGGAAGGGGTTTCATTTCAGGATAAATATGATGCACACTACCTCTTTTAAGTCCCTTGAGAGGTGGGAACAGGACAGGCTTATTGCCCTGTATAATGATTATTTTTATCACCGTCAGGATAATCTGTGGCGGAATAATGCGATGATAAAGCTTCCTGTCCTCAAGGAGGCATCAAAGATGCTTATATGTGGGGAGGACCTGGGTATGATACCTGACTGCGTCCCCCCTGTTATGAAGGAGTTATGTATATTAGGTCTCCGTATCCAGAGGATGCCCAAAGAAACAGACAGGGAGTTCGGATACCCCTGGGATTATCATTATCTTACTGTTTGCACCACATCGAGCCATGATATGCCCACATTAAGGGGATGGTGGGAGGAAGACCCAGAGAGGGCAGCACGTTTTTATAAAAATATCCTGAAAAAAGATGGCACGCCCCCTAAGGAATGTACCCCTGAGGTAGCAGGCGATATAGTTATGCAGCACCTTGAGTCACCCTCCATGCTCGCAATATTTCCTCTCCAGGACCTGCTTGCTATGAGCAATACCCTGAGAAGAAAGGGAGACCCGCTGGATGAGCAGATAAATAATCCTGCTAACCCTTTTCATCGATGGAGGTATCGTATGCACATAGCCCTTGATGAACTATTGAACAATAAAGATTTCAGTGATATGCTGAAGGATATGATTGAAAAATCAGGTAGGTTAAAGTCATAGTCTATTATAATGAATATTTTTAAAAGTTGTTATATAGCTAACTCCAGGTTTATCATGTCACCTTTTTTAAAGCCCATCCTTTCAAAAAACTGAAGCAACCCCTGGTCCCTCCAGTTGACAAATACATAGACTGTGTCTACCCCCACCTTTTTAAACATAGACAGCATTTCATTAAAGAGAAGCCTTGCAATACCCTTTCTCTGATATTCTTTTTTTACACCAATGGTATCAATCCATGCCACATTCTCAGGTATGCCATACTCCCAACCGCTTGCGCTTCCCAAAATAAACCCTATAAGTTCACCACTGATCTCTGCAGCAAGGGATGGAACACCTGATGTCTCTGCATATTCAAGTCTTGTTGCCCAGTATCCCCTTCTTTTTTTACCGAGAAGCGAATAATCAATCTCTGTTACTGCATCCAGGTCCCTTATGGTTAGTATCCTTAATTTTACAGGTTCAACTGCCTCCATAACACGCCTCCTTGAAATAGACTATAGCTCATAAACCACAGGCGCAAAACCTTTGAGATAATAAGCATTGTAAGGTCTTTTTATGTGCATTGTCAGCCTTTTTAGCGGGTATCTTATATTTATAGGCTTTAATATAAAGACGAACCATTAACTATCCTTTTTATGAAGTATAGCAGTAAGGGCGAGGTTGTCAAGGAATGAGATTATCAGATTATTTCTAGAATGTTGCCAGTTCCTCATTTAAGAGGTCAGAGACAAACATGTGTCCTGGCTTATGGGTTATGCAGATACCAGGACGGGCATTTATTACGGCTAATTGAGGGGTAACACCGCATGCCCAGAATACAGGTATCTCATTTTCCCATAATGCCACAGGGTCTCCAAAGTCAGGGGTGTTTAGGTCTTTTATCCCTATTAGCGCGGGGTCACCGATGTGGATAGGGCCCCCATGGACAGATGCGTAGCGCGAGGTAATCTGGATAGTCTTAAAGATTTTTTCTTTGTGGATAGGCCTCATGGTTACAACCATATCCCCGCGAAAGATACCCCCTGGGCTGCACCCTATGTTGGTTATAAACATGGGGACATTTTTTTTCTCCTCTATATGCCTTATAGGGATACCTGCCCTTATAAGGGCGTCTTCAAAGGAAAAACTGCAACCAATAAGAAATGTTATAAAATCTGATGCCCAGACATTAATAATATCCTGTTGCGTCTCCTGAAGACTGCCATCTATGTAGATATTATAAGCCGGGATGTCTGTCCTTATATCAGCCTCTTTCGCAGAAAAAGACGTAAGATACCATCCTTTTTCAAGGACCTCTATAACAGGGCAGGGTTTGGGGTTTCTCTGGCAGAAAAGAAGAAAATCAAAGGCATATCTCTCTGGGAGGATAACAAGGTTCATCTGTGCATGCCCCATGGCAACCCCTGTCGTAGGTAATCGCCATCTCCCCTCCCTTACCATAACTCTAAAATCCTTCGGGATTATATCCTTCATATTATATTATCCATATTATCCATATAGGCTATTAATGTCAATACCCCTGATCCCTATAAAGAGCATAGAGATCCTTTTTGGGATCCCATATCTTATCTGACTTAAGATATTTTTATTATAAACGATAAATTATTTGATAAACCTTTAGTAAAATAGTATTTTATCTGCTGCTGATGCTGTTTTTATAAACCGTGAGGAATATGTGGTAAGACAAAGACTCCTTTCAAAGGCATTTGAATTAAAGATAGCACCATCATTGCAGTGTATTATCGACAGTGTTATTGAGATAGCAACTAATGCTGGCTCATCCCTTCAGGATATGCTTAAGATTGTCGAGGTTGACCCTGCCATAACTGCCAAGGTTTTAAGCATTGCAAATTCCGCATACTACAACAGGGGGACGGTCACCCAAGACCTCAATCATGCATTAATCAAGATAGGGTTTGATGAAGCAAAAAACATACTGCTATGCCTCCTTTTTGTAGAGAATATGTTGAGGACTCTAACGCTCAGATTCAAAGATCTCCTTGAATTCTGGAGGCACTCCCTCTATGTGGCATCCTCTGCAAGGATTTTTGCTGAGAAGAGCCTGGAATATGACCCCCAGAAGGCATATGTAGCCTCTCTTCTCCATGATATAGGGAAGGTTATATTGTATTCAGAGATGGAGAATTACCGCGACATAGCGAGGATGGCATATGAAAAAGGAATCCCTGTGTGGGAGAGGGAGAGAGCAGAATATGGCACAGACCACCAGGAGGTTGGTTATATAATTGCCAAGAAGTGGAGACTCCCTGAGGGGATCTCCTATGTTATATATCGTCATCATGAGCCTCGCTATGGGGAAGAAAAATACAATGGGCTCATAAGGATCAATATGATAGCAGACAATTTCTATTACAGTCAGGATACAAACGGAGGCCCTGAGATGTCAATACTCCTCAAGGAAAAGAACAACATCACAATGGAGCTGGACAAGGTTATGGAGATTATAAACATACATGACCATGGAAGATAGGGATATTAAGTCAAAACCTATAGATTACCAGTGGGATTTTTATGAAAGGGCTGTGAATAATTACTCTGTCATCCTTCGCCTCCTCGTGGCTGTAGATGATAAAAAAGATCTTCTCCATGAGGCACCGGCCATCTTTGTAGAGGGTCTACCCTTTGAGGCATGCAGGATTAATATAGACGTCATGAGGGATAGGGGTTACGGTTTTTTCAGTATCCATGACGCCCCAGATAATATTGATATGGATACCATAAAGGATCTCCATGCAGATACCATTGCCCCATATCTTTTAGGTGATTATTTTGGATATGGCGCCCTATATGTATACCCTCTGGTAGGTTTTAATGAAGAAAGGATTGGCTATCTTATATTGGGGGCAGAGAATAAAAAGATATTTCCCGAATCTTTTCTCAGAGAAATAAAGATGCTTTGCAACATATTTAATAAACTCATCCTCATAAATCAGATGCTGCCCAGGGGTGAAGATAAGGATGCCGGCAGGCTTTTTTATAAAAAAGCCCTTGATCTTTTCCCTGAACCAGTATTCTTGATAGACTATGGGGGATCCATACATTATGCGAACAAGAAGGCGGAGGAGGAGTTTTGTGTGGAAAATTGCCTTTTAACAGGAGAGAGCCTTAACAATATCTTTGAGGTAAACTACTATATATTGGAAAGCCAGTCACCTGTGGAGGGTAGGTTAGAGTATATCTCGGGGGATGATTACAGGACATTTCATCTGAAATGTTACCCCCTTGATGATAACGATGCCGGAAACAGGGGTTTGAAATGCCTTATCCTTCATGATATCTCTAAAGATAGGATTGAAAATGAATACGCCCACCAGATAAGAAGCATGGAGAACCTAAGTCTCCTTGCGGGGGGACTGGCACATGATTTTAATAACCTGTTAACAGGTATAATAGGCTATACATCCCTAATGAAGAATTTTTTGGATGAGGGGAGCAGACTGCTAAAATACACAATGGCTATAGAGAATGCTGCCCAGAGGGCATCGGGATTGTCCCGTCATCTTATGAACTTCTCAAGGAGGAGGTTAAAGAGGGATGGTATTGTGGATATTAATGCCATCATGGATGATCTGGTTTTCTTATTTAAAGAGAGTTACAGGGATATTGAGGTAATAAAGCAGGCATCTGAGATTATCCCGGCTGTAAGGGGTGATGAAACAGAGATACAGAATCTTTTCCTTAATATCCTGACAAATGCTAAGGATGCCATAGAGGGGAAGGGTAAGATCAACATATCAATTGGTCTAAGGCATATGAAGGATAAAAAAAGTTTTGTATTTGTCGAAGTCCATGACAACGGGCCTGTCATGAGTAGAGAGATTATAAACAAGGCATTTGCACCATATTTTACCACAAAAAAAGAGGGAAGAAGACTAGGGATGGGGCTTTATCTGGCAAAAAAGATAGTGAATAATCACAAAGGTTTTATAGAGATAGACAGTAAGCCCAATGAAGGGTCAAGCATAATTGTCTATCTCCCTACTATTAATTCAGTAAAGACAGGAGACCTGCCCAGGGAGCAGAGGGTTTCAGGTGCCGGTCTGGGGTCAGGGTTAAGAATACTTATTGTTGATGATGAGGAGTATATTAGGGATTTTCTCAAGGGTGTCCTGAAAAGTCAGGGGGCATATGTCATTGAGGCAAGGGATGGTAATGAGGCAGTTGATATCTTCAAGGATAGCCAAGAAAAGATAGATGTAATAATCCTTGATATGATAATGCCCGGAAAAAAAGGCGATGAGGTCCTTCAAGAGATAAGAAATATAGACAAAGACGTAAAAATCATTATTTCAAGCGGTTTTATGAATGAAAAACAGAAAAAGGCATTAAAGGGACACAACGTAAATGGCTTTCTTGATAAGCCATATAACGATAGGGCACTGATAGATGCAATAAACAGGACATACAATCAAGATTAATTCTATATACCTGTTTTTTCTATTATAATCTCTACCCTTCTGTTTAATGCCTTGTTTCCAGGTGTGTCATTATTGACCAGTGGCCTGAATTCTGCATAACCAGCCGCTGATATCCTATCCGGGGGAATGGGCCCTTTTTCAATAAGATACCTCACGACCTCAGTTGCCCTTCTTACAGAAAGTTCCCAATTTGATTTGAACTCTCCTGTGCTTATGGGCGTGTTATCAGTATGACCCTCTATCCTGATATGATTTTTTATACCCCTTATTACATAAGAGATCTTATCAAGGGCATTTCTTGCACCTTGTTTGAGGTCAGCCTTTCCTTCATCAAAGAATGCCCTGTCCATGATCCTTATCACAACTCCCCTTTCATCTGTAAAGATAGATATGCTGTTTTTTAGGTCATTCTCCCCTGCAATAGCCTCGAGCTCACTGCTTATCTTTTCCCTTAAGGCCTCTATTAACGCCTTACCTGTTAAGAGTTCTATATTTTGTGACTCGGTCAGGGCGCCTTTCTGCTTACTGCCTGCCTCGCCTGAAAAAATTGCCTTTAGATAACCTGATACCTCTTCATATCTCTGGGAGTCCTGTTTGGAGAATGTATACATCATAATAAAGAAGGCGAGGAGTAGCGTGATTAGATCTGCATATGTAAGGAGCCACCTCTCAAGGTTTTCATGATCGTGTTTATTATTATTATTATTTCGCCTTCTCATCTTATTTGAAATCATCACCTCTTTTGTTCGGGAGTAAAAATGACATAAGCTTAATCCTTATAATACGAGGGTTTTCTCCCATTGTAAGGGAGATGATGCCCTCGGTTATAATATCAAGATATAGTGCCTCATTCTGGTGTTTTGCCTTTAGTTTGTCAGATATGGGTAGATATATGAGGTTTGCAAGGGCAACACCCCAAAGGGTTGCGATAAAGGCAGAGGCAATCGATGATGCCATATTTGCACTGTTCTCCATGCTGCCTAAGGCATGTATAAGACCAAGGACAGTGCCTATTATGCCCAGAGTCGGGGAGAACCCCCCGAGTTTCTGAAAAAACATGGCACCAACCCTGTGTCTTTCTTCTATATATGACATCTCTATCTCAAGGATCTCCCTGATTTTATTTGTTTCAAAACCATCTATGGAGAGCTGGATCGCCTTTTTGAGGAACTTATCCTTGATCTTAGAGAGTTCATTCTCAAGGCTTAGAAGTCCATTTTTTCTAGATTTAAGGGCAAGATCGCATATAAGGTCAATAAGTCTATGGAAGTCGAGTTTTTTGTCAACCAGGACAACACTTAAAAGCTTAGGGAGCGCCTTTAACTGGGCAAAAGGGGTGGTTATAATGGTTGCCCCTATGGTCCCGAATATCACAAGTATCATAGCAGGCGCCTGTATAAGAGAGGACAGATGACCACCCTCCATTATGAAGGCTATTAAGACTGCGCCAATGCCTATTACCAGACCAAAAATAGTTGTAATATCCATATGACATTATCCAGTAGATTCTCTTTTATTACGGAGCATCTCCCTTTCCTTCATAAATATATACTGTATCAACATATCCCTGTTGTTTTCATTTATAGCAAGGTATTGCAGGGCAACATCACTAAAAATACAGTTGTCTTGTGTCTGCTTAATGCTTCTTAAGACCTTGCATAATACGGATATCCTTGAGTGGGGATAGATCGGCAGGATAATAATCAACTCGACATAATCCCCTTCATTCATATCAACATCAACAACAAATCTAATCCCCGAACCACTTATATTAGCCTTGAGGTATCTGGTAATATACTGTAAGGTGTTTTCTGTGTTCTCGCTTAAGTAATCCAGAACCATGTCTAGCTTTCTGTCAATAATCTTCATATAGGTAAAGAGGGGATCCTTTTTTTTCTCCTCATCAACCTCTATCTCTTTAAGAACAGGGATTTCATCTGAGGTTATAAAACTGCTGGCAGGGGTATATCTTATGCTGTGTTCAAGGAGGTTAAATTCCTCTTCGCTGATTTTTCTGAGCTTTAATGCAATTTTGTCCTCTATCCTGTAATATGATCTTTTTTCATTACTTGTCATAATCACCATTTAGTATCATCTTTATAAATTCTTCAGCGATCACAGGGTCAAACTGGCTTCCAGAGCATCTTAATATCTCCTGCAATGCCTTTTCTGGGGTTGATGCCATGCGATAAGGCCTGTTTGTTGTCATGGCATCAAAGGTATCGCAGACAGAGATTATCCGAGCACAGATAGGTATATCCTCGCCAGAGAGCCTATCAGGATATCCCTTTCCATCAAATCTCTCGTGATGATTTCTTATAATTACTGATTCTCTGGACAATATCTCGAATTGACTTAAAATCTCCTGACCCAGGCTAGAGTGGTTTTTCATTGTTGCATATTCATCATCTGTCAGTTTTCCGGGCTTAAGGAGTATTGTATCAGGCACCCCTATCTTGCCAAGGTCGTGGATGGGTGCTACAACCCTCAACGCATCCTTTTCCACATCTATTAAGCCTATCCTATCAGCAAGGGCAAGGCTCATCTCAGTCACCCTTTTACAGTGGTTTTCTGTATATGAATCCCTTTTATTTATGGCAGTTATTAGGGACATATGGGTCTTGAATACATTATCAAATAGACTCTCATATAAGATTCTGTTTTCTATCTGCGATGATGCCTTCTCGCCTATGAGCTTCAGAAAAAAGATATCGCTTTCCTGCTGGTAGACACTTGACTCTAATCCTGTCTTTCTCTTTATCAGTGTTAAGAAACCTATCAACTCTCCCTTTATTAGAATAGGCAGAAGTATAGTGTTATCCTTTACCAGACATCTCCTGGGATTGTTGACCTGCCCCGCCAGGTCAGTTATGTCCAGAATATTATCATTGAGGTCTTCGTTGGTATCTCGTTTTTCCTTGAAGAGGATTGGCTCCCTGTTATTGCTATCATAGATATAGAACCTGCATAGGCTTGCCCCGGTCACATCATAGGCAGTGCTAACCATCCTCTCGTAAACATCATCATAGAGATTTAATGTATTGAATTGGTTGGAGATGTTATACATGGTTGTCAGCTCTTCTATCTTGACCTGCAGTTCTCTGTTCAGAAGCTCTATTTTTTTCTTGTCCTCCAGGTTCCGGAAGAGACTTTCCTTTTCTATTAGAAGTGTTCTCTCCCTTAATGCCCTTATCATGGTCATGATAAGGTTATCATATTCAAAAGGCTTAAGCAGAAAATCAGAGGCGCCTTTTTTCATTGCATCTATTATATCCTTGTGGGTGCTATAGCCAGTCATCATTATCACAGCGATAGTAGGATTTTCTTTTTTTATAGCGTCTAAAAGGGTTACGCCATTGATATCCGGTAGCTTCACATCAAGGATGGCAATCTCTATCTTTTCATGTTTTACGAGCTCTATTGCCTCTTTACCTGTTGTTGCTGATATGACATTACAGCCATTAAGCTCAAGGAAATCAGACAGGGCAACGACTATATCAAGGTTATCATCAACAACAAGAACATGTTTTCCTTCGAGCATAGCATTAGCCCTTCATATCTTTATTCAATCATAAGACGAGACATAATCAGTCCCTCAAGATTTTTTATCTCCTTAATGAGTCTTTCTGTTCCATAATCTTTTTCCTCATTTTTTTGCACCACCATGTCTTTTTCCTGTTTTCTGTATCTGTCTAATTCTGCATAAAAATTTTTCAGTTTTTCGATCAATTCCTGATTGGTTTTTTTAAGCATAATCTTTTCTTTTGCATTCTTTACCGCAACCTTAAGTTCTTCCATCCGGAATGGCTTTACAATATAGTCAAAGGCACCTAACCTTACCGCCTCCATGGCACTATCAAGGGATGCATACCCTGTGATTATAATAAACTCTGTTATATCTGTCTTTTGTTTTATATGTCTTATTAGATCGATGCCTGATAGTTCCGGCATCTTCAGATCCGTTATGATAATATCATATGGGTTGGTATTATATTTTTCTAATGCCTCTTTACCGTTTTGGGAACCCTCGACAAGGCAATCATGATCCGTGAGATATTCCTTGATAATTTCTCTGATCTCTGTGTTATCATCGACTATTAGAATTCGAAATAACATATTCTTCTTTATCATGCCTTCTCAGCCTCTCCGCCATGCTCTCGCCAATTCTCTCCAGTAGCATCTTTTTTCCATCATCAGATATCTGAACGCGGTCCTCATGAACAATGTTATTTGCTGCCTTATCTGTGTCAAGGGCCTTTACCCTGAACTTCATATTTTTTGTATAACTTTTAATAACACTGTTAATCTGAAAATCCGATATCGTCATATTCTCACCTACAGACATTATCGGATGTATCTCTTAAAACTTAAGAAATTTTTTTTAACCTTTTTTATCAAAAAAGGCAGGCATAGGTGGAAAGGGAAACTTAGGGGTGTATTGCCTTATAACCCTTTTTTTATCCCCCATATCTGCTATATCCTGAATAACGCCCTTTCTTTCCTCCTCGAGCCTCTCTAAGATCTTTTCCTCAAGCCTGATGTAGAATGCTATCTCCTCAGGGTCGAGCTTAATATTATCCTCTGTAATATTTTTTATGACTAAATCCCTCTTTAGAAGGATGTTTATGAAGTCATCAGATCCAATGGCATCAAGGGCATCCAGTGTCAGTGATTTAAATTCATCGAGCCATTTCATGTATAGAGTCTCTTTCTCATCCATTATACTTTGCCGGTAGAGCAGTATTATTTATTCAATTTTATCACAAAAAACAGAAAAAACTAACAGAATTTCAAAATTTTTAAGAACAACCATCAAAGCTTGACTAACATTTTTTATAAATGTAAAATTTTAATATTGTGGACTTAGATGGTATCCTAAAAAGATATCGCGACCGGGTTATAGATGATTGGATAGAACATCTTCATAACAATGTAAGCAAAAGATATAACGAAAGACCCCTGGATGAACTCAGGACGACTGTGTCAAAGGCATTTATTGCCATTAGCACTGCTGTTGTGGAAAATGATCTTTCAAAGATTAATGAACATATACAGTGGATAACAAAGATCAGGCTTGAAGGCGGATTTACCCTATCGGAAGTGCAGAATGCCTATGAATTATACAGGATAATTCTTGTCCCTTTTCTAATAAAGGAGCTTAAAGGTAAAACGCTGAAGGATGCCATAGAGAGGCTTAATACCCGCCTCTTCTATACCATTACAAGATTCAGTGATTATTTCCAGTCTCTTCATGAAAAACAGATTAAGGATTATGCCCAGAACCTTGAGCTTGAGGTAGAAAAGAGGACAAAGGAGTTCGTTGAGTCGGAGGCAAAGTATCGTGTCCTTGTAGAGGATATAAATGATGGTTATTTTGTAAATCAGGACGGCATCATTGTTTTTGCCAATAAGGCTTTCTGCGAGCTTCATGGATATAGCATTAACGAGGTTATAGGCAGACCCTATTCTGATTTTGTAGCAGCCAGATCACTACCTATGGTAAAAAGATTCTATGAAAGGAGGTTTAAGGGAAAGAATTCAAAAGACCTCTATACGTATATGAGGAGGCATAGGGATGGCAGTACATTTCCTACAGAAAACAAGGTTAAGAGTATCATCTATCAAGGGGATCTCGCTGTTGCTGGTATATGTAGAGATATTACAGAACGTATGGAGGCAGAGCGACGCATAAGAGAATCAGAGCGATTAGCCAATGTGGGTAAGCTCACCACATTATTGGCGCATGAGATTAGAAATCCCCTTTCATCAGTGAAGATGAATATACAGATAATCACGAAGAAGACAGATTTTAATGGTAATGATAAGAGGCGTATGGAGATTATTATCCAGGAGCTTACAAGGCTTGAGCGTATCCTTGACGAGATGCTTGATTTTGCTAAACCTATAAAATTGAATCTTGTAACCACATCAATAAATCAGATTATTGACTCTTGTCTTTATGTTCTCGATGTAAAGTTCAAGGAAAAGGCAATAAGAATAAAAAAGAGATATTCTAAGAGGCTGCCTTTATTGCCTATGGACTATGAGAGAATGGAACAGGCAGTAATAAATATACTCATCAATTCCATAGAGGCACTTCCCAAAAAGGGCGTCATAGAGGTTGAGACTAAACTTGCGCCACGAGGAAATAATATTAAGGTCAATATAAGCGACAACGGACTAGGAATAAGTCAGGAAAATCTTCCTTACATATTTGACCCTTTTTTCAGTAACAAAAAAAGGGGGACAGGACTAGGACTAACAAATGTAAAAAGGATTATAGAGGCACATGGCGGCTCTGTGGATGCGGGGTTAAGAATGCAAAAGGGCGTGGTCTTTACCATTACGCTCCCAGTCAGGAATAGGGCATGAAAAAAGGTAGGATCCTTATTGTTGATGATGAGTCTTCTCTCCTTGAGTCCCTTGAGATGTTTCTTGCTGAAAAAGGGTATGTTGTTGAATGCGCAATAAACGGTGCAGAGGGTATCTATAAAAGCAAGGTTTTTAACCCTGAGATGGTAATCCTGGATGTAAGGCTGCCTGATATGAATGGGATCGACATGATTGAGAAGATAAAGGCAAAGAAAAGAAACATTATTATAATTACTGCCTTCCATGATATGGAGACAACTATAAAGGCTATAAAATCAGGTGCCTTTGAATATATACCCAAACCCATTGACGTAGAGGAATTAGAAAGGGCAATAGCGAAGGCATTTAAATCCCCCTGCTCTGATATGGATTCAGTAGACGAGAAACCAGAGTACTCAATATTTGATTTTGAACAAAAAAAGATTGTTGGTAAGAGCAGTATAATGAAAGAGGTGTTTAAGGCTATTGGTATACTCTCTGAGAATAGGGTTACTGTGCTTATAGAGGGAGAGACAGGAACAGGTAAGGAATTGATAGCGCGGGCAATACATTACCATAGTCCTTATAAAAACGAGCCCTTTCGTGTGATTAACTGTTCTGCAATAGTAGGAACACTTTTAGAAAGCGAACTATTTGGCCATGAAAAGGGGTCTTTTACTGGTGCTGTTTGCACAAAGAGAGGAAAGCTTGAGCTTGCTGGTGAGGGGACAATATTCCTCGATGAGGTCGGGGAGATCCCCCTTGAACTTCAGCCAAAGCTTTTGAGGTTTCTCCAGGAAAAAGAGTTTGAAAGGATAGGGGGAGACAGACAGATTCAGTCAAAGGCAAGGGTCATTGCTGCTACCAATAGGGACCTCTGGGCTATGGTTCAGAAGGGTTTGCTCAGGGAGGACCTCTTTTATAGACTAAATGTAACCACAATAAAAGTCCCTGCCTTGAGGGAGAGAAAATCAGATATACCTCTGATTGCAGATTATCTGCTGAAAAAGATAGCATATGAACTTAGAGGTAGTCCTAAAAAGATTGAGAATCAGGCGATATCAAGGATGATGGATTATGATTGGCCCGGAAATGTAAGAGAGCTTGAAAATATATTAACCCATGCATTTGTAAATACAAGGGGCAATGTGATACCAGGAGACCTTATCATACCTCTTCTGGGCAAGAAATCTCATTATAGGCAACATAATATTAAGGCTGAATTCAAAGACGAGATGACCCTTCAGGAGATAGAGAGGGGGTATATTCTTAAGGTACTGGAGAGTACAAGATGGCATCTTGGAAAGACATGCGAGATCCTTGGCATCTCACGTCCCACATTACGTCAGAAGATAAAGGAATACAGGATGACAGAGGAGAAAAAGATATAGAAATAAAAATGACACAATTCTGTTTTAAAAAGCCTTTCCTGAATGCATCCGTTGAACCTTGTGGTAAGTCGTTGAATTGTTAGATTGTATGTGAAGGACTAATAGAATTCATAGGAAAAGTATATCTTTATATTTTTCTCTTGCGCATATTTTTGTATCTGGGGAGGGGCAATATAGGTAACAATAAGATTGACCTGTTCCTTTGGAACAAGCGTTTTTATCTGATTTATTTTTTTAATAAATTCGTCAATGTCACGCTTTTTAAGCTGACTCTTTGCATCTCCAATGATTACATATTCTTTGCCGTTTTTTCTGCCTTCGCCCCATATATTTACCTCTATATATCTGCCTTTCCCTATCTCAATAAAGTCTCTTCTGAGTCTACCGGTTATCTCTATTCCAAAATCTTTTTTAAGAAGCCCGGGAAGCGCCTTAAAAGATTCATCTTCAAGACGATATCCTACGGTATGGGCAAGGCCACCGAGTTGTTCCCTTATATTTTTTTGTCCAGCCGTTAGTTTTCTGATTTCTTCCTCTGTTCTCTTCTGTGCCTCTGCAAGCTCATTTACCCTCTGCTCTGTTCTCTTCTGTGCCTCTACAAGCTCATTTACTCTCTGCTCTGTTCTCTTCTGTGCCTCTGCAAGCTCCTGAACAACAGCCTTAAGTTCATTAAATTCCTTTTTTGTAACAATATCCTTAAGTCTTTCCATCTCTTCAAGAAGCATAACAAATACTTCTTTTAGTTCGGGATGAACCTGCTCAACCTTTCTTATTATCTCTATTACCGCTGACATAGTAACATTATAGCAGATTAATTAATGCAAAAAAATAAAAAACAGGACCCTTGAAAAAGATTTTCAAAATTGGAAAGAGAGATTCAATATCTGTAAGAAAAGAATATTAGTATATTAAAAATATACTGTAAAATAGGCTGTTTTCAGTAGACGACACGGCTGGCACAATATTTGCTCTATTTAATGAAATAATGCCTGAATAAAAAAATTCAGGCTTAAAAGGGGGATATTATGAAGAGATTAGTGTTTTGCTTTTTTTGTCTTTTGTCTGTCCTTTTTTTAATCCCAGGTTCAGTCTTTGCTGCTGAGAAACCTATAGTGGTTGGTGCACCACTTGCCACTGCATTCCTCTATGGCTGGGATGCAGAGAGGGGCATCAGGCTTGCCGCTGAGGAGATAAATGCAAAAGGCGGTGTGAATGTGGCGGGAAAAAAAAGGGAATTTAAGGTTGAGGTCATTGATACAAGGGATCTGGAGCCAGGGGTTCCCGTGAGCGAGGCGCTTTTGGCAGTGGAAAAACTTATCCTTGAAAAGAAGGCAGATTTTATTGTAGGTGGTCCTGTACGTTCTGAGGCTGCCCTTGCTGCTATGGACCTTTTGAGCAAACACAAAAGGATAAGCATCCTGACAACAGGTGTGCTAACGCCTGCCTATCATAAAAAAGTAAGTGATAACTATGATAAATATAAATACTGTTTCAGGAATTCAAGTCATGTGGGTGTAATGATGAATGAGTTTGTAACTATGCTTGAGGATCTAAGAAAGACGCATGGCTTTGACAAGGCATATATCATGGTTCAGGATGTGGCGCATGCAAGGGCAGGTGGTGAGTATATGAAGAAGGCTCTTATGGAAAAGAAGTGGCAGGTCATTGACATGAAGATATATCCAACAGGGACAACAGATTACTCAGTGGGTCTTACAGATTCAAGCAAGAAAGGTGCACAGATACTTTTTTTGTGGATGGATATGCCTGAAAGCGCCATACTTCTTAAACAGTGGAGCGATATGAAATTAAAAAGTCTTCCTGTAGGTTTTGTTAATGCCGCTGAGCAGCCTGGTTTCTGGAAGGCAACTGGTGGTAAATGTGAATATCTTATTGTAAACCTTGTAAATGGCGGTAATGCCCCTGCAAAGATAACGCCGTGGACAATGAAGTTTGTGGATGCCTATAAGAAGAGATGGGGTATAGAGCCAGAGGGTTATGGCGCATCATCAAGCTATATGGCTGTTTATCAGCTAAAAGAGGCAATTGAAAAAGCAGGGAGCACTGACTCTGATAAGGTTATTAAGGCTCTGGAAGACCTTGATATCACGGGTGTTTATGGGCGTATGCGTTTTGATAAGAAGAGTCATCAGATCATCCCATCCTTCGATCCAAAGGAGGGAGCTGTAACATGTATTATTCAGTGGCAGGCAGGTAAAAGGGTTCAGGTCTTTCCGCCGAAGGTGGCTGATGGCAAGGTTCTGCTTCCTCCTTGGATTAAATAGGTAAGGGGGCGCCATGGAGATTATTATCTATGGTGTTATAAACAGCATCACCCTCGCCCTTATATCATTGGGCTTTACCCTTGTATACAGTATCAGCAGGCTACCGAATTTTGCCCACGGCGCCCTGTATATTACTACAGGATACATAACATGGCTGCTTGTGAACAAGCTTGAAGGTTTTCCATTCCCCTTTGTCATTTTTATCTCTATAGCAATAACATGCATTATAGGTGCATCGATCTATCGGTTTATCCTGATCAGGATAAGGGGTATGGAGATATCGGAGATTATAGCGACATATGCCATTGGGCTTGCAATCCTTGAGGGGTTAAGGTGGGGGGGATTAAGGGGTATGACATTCACACTTCCTACATTTTCATCCGGGACAGTAAATATATTCGGGACAAACATTGACCACCAAAGGCTTATTGTTGTTGGTATAGGAATATGCACATTCATCCTTCTTTATCTATTTACGCATTTCAACAAGATAGGCCTTGCATTAAGAGGTATTGCCCAGGATGAAAGGGCTGCCATGATGCTTGGCATTGACTCTGATACAACAGCTATAATATCCCTTGCCATAGGTTCAGGGCTTGCTGGGCTCGCTGCGGTTGTCATCTTGCCCCTTGGAAATATCATTGTGGAGGCAGGATATAATGTCCTCATCTTTGCCATAGCTGTCTGTGTAATAGGAGGCTTGGGAAGCTGGGCAGGGACCATACTCGCCTCATTTATAATAGGGTTTGCCCAGATACTAACAGAGGTATTTCTTTCATCCCACTATCAGATGGTTGTTGCCCTTCTTGCCATTATTGTTACACTTCTCATTAAGCCTTCCGGGATATTCGGGAAACAGAAAGAACTTGAAGAGAGGGTATAGAAATGGAGATGATGCGTAAAGAGCGGATTGACAGAGGCATAAAGGTAAGAACTGAGGGCATCTATGCTATCTCTTCATATAGGGAAATTCTATATCTCATGGGACCAAGGTTGTTACTTATTGTCGGTGTCCTTGTCCTGCCATTATTCCTTGAACTTGTCCCATACTGGAAGAGGGTTATAAACATTATGTTTGTCTACTCCCTTCTTGCCCTCGCCTTTGATTTTCTTGCCAACTATGTGGGTCTTGTATGTTTAGGGGGTGCATTCTTTGTGGGGGTAGGGGGTTATCTCTCTGCTGTATTTAATGTCTATCTCCATCTACCCGTATATCTATCTATACCCCTTGCCACCATATTCGGGGCTGTCTTTTGCACCATAACGGTATTGCCGTGTATGCCCTTAAGGGGTGTATATTTTGCTATTGTAACCCTTATGTATCCCCTCCTTGCCACCCGTGTCATCGAGGCACTCAACATCCTTGGCGGCACAAATGGTATAACGGGTGTGGATAGCTTTCCCCACGAGTATGCGGAGCAATATGTAATTATAATTGTTATGCTCCTTTTTTTGTTTGGTATGAGGAGGTTTGTTAATCAGGATATAGGGCTTGTTATAAGGGGGGTTAAGGATAATGACCAGGCTGTCAGGGCATCAGGGATAAGCGTAACATATATGAAGAGTCTTGCGGTATTTATTGCATCATTTATGTGCTGTTTCGGTGGTGCCTATATTGCCCATCTCTATATGTGGGCAGGGCTATCACTATTTGCCCTTGACTTCTCCATTATCCCTATCGCCTCTGTTGTTATAGGTGGTGGAGGGACCCTTGTAGGAGCTGCGATAGGGAGTTTTATACTTGTCCCATTGTCAGAGTTTTTGAGGTTCTTCGGGACCTTCAGAATTGTTATCTACTGCGCTGCCCTCACTGCCTTCATTGTATTGAAGAGTGAGGGGCTTATGGTTTATCTCCAGAGAAAGTATCATCAATTTGAAAGATGGGTAAGGGTATGAATGATGACATTATTATATCAGTTAAGGAGATAAGCAAGTCTTTCGGGGGATTAAAGGCGCTTATGGATGTGAGTTTTGATGTCCATGCCGGCGAGATATATGGGATTATAGGTCCTAATGGCTCAGGCAAGACGACCCTTATAAACTGCATAACAGGTTTTATAAAGCCTAACGCGGGTCATGTATCATTCAAGGGTCACAATATAACAAATATGCCGCCCCATAAGATTGCCCATATGGGTATTACAAGGACATTCCAGATAATGAGACCTTATTACTCACTGCCTGCCTATAAGAACCTTATTGTGCCTTTGTGGTCCCCAAGGGCAAGAAAGGCAGGGGGATGGCGGGGCGGCGGAAAACACGGAGACAGGGATACAGTAGCGGTGGATATCCTCGAGGAGATCGGGTTTGAGAGGGATTCTCGTGTCCCATATAAGCTTGCATCCAGCCTCCCCACTGGGTATCAGAAGAGACTTGAGCTTGCTCGCTGCATAGCATTGAGACCTGAGGTTATATTTTGCGATGAGGTGTTTTCAGGACTCAGTATGAGTGAGATTGCAAGCATGCTCCCCCTCATAGAAAAGCTAAAGATGGATGGCATTACGCTTATCATGGTGGAACATCGGCTAAGAGAGTTGTTCAGGGTGGCTGACAGGGTCATGGCGCTGAATTTCGGTGAAAAGATTGCCGAAGGCAATTACAGCGAGGTCATAGAGGACAAGAGGGTCAAAGAGGCCTATTTAGGGAGCGAAGAGGTATAATACCATGTTTGAAGCCCGTGAGATGATGGTCTTTTATGAAAATATGCTTGCGCTCAATAATGTAAGCCTCCAGTGTGAGGCGGGTAGGATAATAGGTGTTTTCGGGTCTAATAGTGCAGGCAAGAGCACCCTTATGTATACCCTCTCAGGGATTATCCTTGATATAAAGAAAAAGGAGGAGATGAGGGGAGGGGAGCGCATAAGTATCTTTGGCAGTATCTTTCTTGATGGTAAGAATATGACGGATCTAAAACCACATAAAAGGGCTAAAAAAGGCATTATCCTCTGCCCTGAGAGGCGGAGGATCTTCCCAGAAAGCACCGTTCTTGAAAATCTTAAGATAGGCGCCTACCTCTCAACAAGGAGACAGGCAAATGAGAACATTGACTATGTATTGAATCTATTCCCGAGGTTAAAGGATCACCTGGACAGACAGGGGGGCTTTCTAAGTGGTGGTGAACAGCAGATGCTCGCCATTGGCAGGGCGCTTATGGCTAACCCTAAGATACTCCTTCTTGATGAGCCACTTCTTGGATTGAGTCCTGCATATCAGAAGATTGTAATAGAGGGCACAAAGGAGATAAGGGACACAAAGGGTATAAGCATTATAATAACTGAGCAGTATGCCCGACCCGTTCTACCTATTATCGATTATGGATATATCATGGAAAATGGCTCTAGTGTTCTTTCCGGGACAAAAGAGGAACTGATGGACAATCCTGATGTAAAGTCAGCATATTTTGGTGTATGAGAGGGACAAAATATGAGAGAATTTGAAAACGAATACACTTTTACCCGTTTTGAGGAGATGGCAGAGCGCTATTCAGATCATACTGCCCTTATATATCTCGGGGAACGTTTTACCTATGGAAGGCTCTCTACACTTGTTGATAAATTTGCATCTGGGCTTATTAATATTGTGGGGATAAAGAAACAGGACAAGGTCCTCCTTTACATCCCAAACTGTCCTCAGTGGATAATAGCCAATTTTGCCATCAACAAGATAGGGGCTGTTATTGTCCCTGTATCGCCAATATATACTGCCTATGAGATCGCATATATGGTAAAGGATGCGGATGTAAAGGCTATAATATGTCTTGACACGAATTTTGGTTATGTAAAGGAGGTAATGAAGGAGACAGGTCTTGACAAGGTGATTGTTACAAACCTCGTCGATCTGCTGCCCCCCTGGAAAAAGATTATAGGTTATATGTTTGATAAAATACCAAGGGGTGTTGTCGAGAAGGCCAAGGAGGTTACGCCCTTCAATCATGTCCTTTATAAGAGCTTTATAAAGCCTCCTAAGGTAGAGATAGACCCCTATAATGACCTGGCATATATCATGTATACAGGTGGCACAACCGGGTTCCCAAAGGGTGTTCCGGGAAACCATGCAGGAGAGGTGTCCTATATAAAGGATATTATGGAAGATGTTATAGGTGACCATGTGAATGAGGGAAAGGATAGCGTCCTTATGGTAAATCCTCTTTTTCACATAATGGCAAAGGGTTTTGCAATAGCCTTTGGTTTTAATTTCGGAAATACAGTGGTATTAATGCCTACCCCTGAGGTGGATGCAGTCCTAGCGGCCATAGAGAGGTATAACATAAAGTGGATGCTTGGCGTCCCTGCTCTATATAGGATGATCCTGGAGAATGACAGGTTAGACCAGTATAACCTCAGCTCATTGAGATACTGCTACTGCGGTGGAGATGCCCTTCCAATTGAGGTCTTCAAAAGCTGGCAAGAGCGTTACCATATACCCCTTTATCAGGTCTATGGCTCCACAGAGATCGGACATGTTACATATAGTCTCCTTGACCGTGAACCAGGGCCTAAGACCATCGGAACGCCACTAAAGACAAGAAAGTGCATTGTGGCAGATCAGGAAACCCTTCAACCACTCCCCCAGGGTGAAGTTGGTGAACTCCTCATCACTTCACCCTACACCGTAAAGCAATACTGGAAAAAATCAGAGGAGACAGCCCGTTCTTTTGTAAATCTGAACGGTTCAATCTATTATCGTATGGGTGATTTTGTATCTATGACAGAGGATGGCCAGCTACAATTCATGGAGAGGACCGCTGATGTTATAAAATATAAGGCATATAGGGTATCTGCATCAGAGGTGGAGGCAGCATTGCAGGATCACCCAACAGTAATAGGTGCATGCGTTGTGGGTATACCTGACCCTAGGGTAGGGGAACGTATTAAGGCTATTGTTGTTTTAAAAGAGGATGCCAAGGGCGTTGGCAGCACAGAGCTTATAAGGTGGTGCAGGGATAGGCTCGCGCCATATAAGGTCCCCCAGTATATAGAGTTCAGGGATATGCTGCCCAAATCAAAGGTGGGAAAGCTTCTCAGACGTGAGATAAGAGATGAGGAGAAGAGAAAATTAGAAAAAGAAAAGAAGAAATGATAGTAGAATCATTGTGAACCTGAAGTCCTCATCTGGATTTCAATACCCATCAACACATTTAAACACCTTTTTTAAAGGTCTTTTGCTTCCAAGACAGCTCAAGGATCAAGGATAAGACAAATTAATTTTACAAAGGCATATAAAGTATTTTATTATTAAATTACAAAAGGCTAATCATAAAAATATTGCAGGATTCGTATAGATTATAGACAGAGACTAATAATGGATGATGTAGATAGGTCTATACTTAATATTATACAGGAGGCATTTCCAGTAGAGAGGAGACCCTTTCGGGTTATAGGGGAGATGTTGGGGCTTGATGAGGAGACGGTATTAGAGAGGATAAGGGTTCTCAAAAAAAAGGGGATTATAAGACGGATAGGACCTATCCTTGAGAGAAAGAGGCTTGGCTATGAGAGCGTCCTATGTGGGCTCTACGCAGACGATGGTAGGATTGAAGAGATTGCACAGGAGATTAGCAGGCATACAGGGGTTACACACAACTATGAGAGGGATGGCGAGCTCAACCTATGGTTTACTATAACCGCTAGGGCAAAGGGGGAGATAGATTCATTTCTATTGGATATTGAGAAGAGGTTTTCTGTTAAGGTATACAGATTTTCTGAAAAAAGGGTATTCAAGATAAAGACATATTTTCCAGTTTAGCATGGACGAGGTAGGGACCATGATAGGGACCATAAGTAGTGGGCAATTAAACAACAGGTCAAGAGAACCAAATTTAAAAAATGAGGAGAGGATATTTCTTGTGGACGGTCACTCCTACCTCTATAGGGCATTTTATGCCACCCCGCACCTTTCAAATTCAAAAGGGCTGTCCACCAATGCCATATATGCATTTCTTGGTATGTTGAGGAGGCTTATTAAGGCACAAAACCCTGACATACTCGTCATAGCCTTTGATTCAAAGGCACCCTCTTTCAGGGAGGGGATATTCAGGGAATATAAGGCACAGAGGCCACCCATGCCTGATAACCTTTCTATTCAAATACCTTATGTGAAAGAAATCATCACGGCTATGGGCTTTCCTGTCCTTGAGTTGGATGGCTATGAGGCAGATGATATTATAGGGACTATTGTAAAGCAGTTAGAGAAAAGGGATGGTCTTATCCATATTATCACAAGCGATAAGGACATGATGCAGCTTGTATCTGATAAGGTTTATATATTCGATACAATGAAAAATATCATCATAGGTGCAAAGGAGGTGGAGGAGAGATTCGGGGTCCCCCCATCTCTTATAACAGATTTCCTGGCACTCTCTGGAGACCCATCGGATAATATCCCTGGTGTGGCTGGCATAGGAGAGAAGACAGCAAGACAGCTTATCCAGGGGTTTGGATACATTGAAGATATCTACAAAAATATTGATAGGATAAAGAAACAATCCATAAGATCACGGCTGTTGGAGGGAAGGGATAATGCCTTTATGAGCAAGGCCCTGGCAACAATAAAAACAGACTGTCCCATTGAGGCAGATATAGAGCAGATCCAAAAAGGTTTAGAGGACACGGATCGGTTAAGAGAGATCTATAGGGAGCTAGAATTTACATCCCTTTATAATGAGTTGAAGAAAGGTTCAGTATATCCAGCGGAAGAGATTATTGTATCTATTTCAGATCTAAAAGGAAATACTATAGGTATAATCCCTGAGTACACAGGTAGGTTTCCTGTGGATGTGGATTTGGAGAGGTTTACTGCCTCTGACGGCAATGGTGTTTTTACATCAAACCTAAAGAAAGAGCTTTATAGTATCATTGAATCTGCTGAAACAGTGGTTGTCCATAATCTCAAGCCATTTATGGGTTATCTTATTCTTTCTCAACGTCACAATTCTTATGGACCATATCCTGTTTCAAAGTTTTTTGATACAATGCTTGCCGCCTATCTTATAAACCCCATGAGAAAAGACTATAGCCTTTCCGCAATATCAGAGGAGTATCTATCTCAGGGCAGTGAAGGTGCATCCTGCCTTCCTGATTTAAAAGATGTAATGAAAGAAAGGATGGAGCATCTCGGACTTCTGGATCTTTTTTATAATATAGAGATGCCCCTTGTTGAGGTTCTGGCAGAGATGGAGCTCTGCGGGGTCAGGGTTGACAGAGGGATCCTCAATGAGCTTTCAAGGGATTTTGATAGAAGGCTCAATGGCATTGTTAAAGATATATACCTGTTGGCAGGCGTTGAGCCGTTTAATATTAATTCTCCACAGCAGTTATCAAGGGTATTGTTTGATGTCCTTAAGCTGCCTACCCAGAAAAAGACTAAAACAGGGTATTCCACAGATACAGAGGTCCTTGAAACCCTCTCTGCAGTCCATCCACTGCCTGGCAAGATCCTTGAATACAGGACACTGAGCAAACTGAAAAGTACCTATGTAGATGTATTTCCAGCCCTTATTAATCCACTAACAGGGAGAATCCATGCATCATTTAATCAGATGGTAGTGGCAACTGGCAGGTTAAGTAGTAGCGAGCCTAATCTCCAGAACATACCGGTAAGGGGAGAGGAGGGTAGGAAGATAAGAGAGGCATTTGTCCCTGAAGATGGGTTTTTGCTTATCTCTTCGGATTATTCCCAGATAGAGCTTAGAGTTCTCGCTCACATATCAGAAGACCCCATCCTTATAGAAACCTTTCTCAATGATGAGGATATCCATACAAAGGTAGCCGTGGAGGTTTTTGGCGTGGCTACTGATGCCGTGACACCGGACATGAGAAGGACAGCAAAGGTAATCAATTTTGGCATTATATACGGTATGAGCGGCTATGGCCTTTCAAGGGAGCTGGGGATATCACAGCGGGAGGCACAGGATTATATAGACGCCTATCTCTTAAGGTATAGGGGTGTAAAAGAATATATGGATAGGTCTATAGAGGAGGCAAGAAAAAACGGTTTTGTGAGGACACTTTTTGGAAGGATAAGATATATCCCTGAGCTCAAGAATCCTGATAAAAGCATAAGGCAGCTTGGCGAGAGGGCTGCTATGAATACACCCATTCAGGGCACAGCAGCAGATATAATAAAGGTCGCCATGATAAACATATACAGACGGATCAGGGAAAATAATTTCTCTGCGAAAATAATTATGCAGATCCATGATGAGCTTGTCCTTGAGGTTAAAGAGGATGAGGTGGATTCAGTAGAGGCTATGGTAAGGAAAGAGATGGAGGGCGCTATAAAACTCCTTGTCCCCCTTAAGGTCTCTATGGGGAGGGGCAAGAATTGGGCGCTTGCCCACGGTTAGGTATGTTCATAAGCACTGCCTGAAGCTCTGCACATACAATAAAGACAAAGACAGAAAAATATATCCAGAAGAGAAATGCAACAAATATACCATAGGTCCCAAGGAGGGCAGCAAACCTCATTACATGGAGGATGTAGTATTTAAAAAGAAGTTTCCCTATGTGCCACAATATTGTCCCTATTAATGTGGAGATTAAAAGAATACTCTTTTTTTTCCTTGGTGATAGAAAAAAATACAGTAGGGATAACATGAAGAATGTAATTGATATGTCGATGAGGGAGAAGAGATATATAAAGGGCATCTTTGCAAGGAAATTGGGCAGTATATTTGTTAACTTCGACCGGATAATAATAGAGAATATAAAACTGAAAAACATGATGGCCTGGGCTATAGAGAAAATAAATGTGAGCAGTAAATCCTTTCCCTTTCCCTTTATAAAACCCTCGGGGGGTCTACCAAATATAATGAGGAACGCCGGCCTCATGACAGAGAATAACTTCATGGTAAACAAAAAGAGGGATATAACACCTAAGGGTCCTGAGAGTCTTTTAGATATGGAGATGATATTCAGTTCCTTTAAAACCCTTTTTATTATTATTGAGTTGTATGGATCAGGGACTATATTTTTTATAAATTTTTCAAGCTGAATAGAGGGTTGGCTTATATCTATAGCAAGGCCGAGGATGTATATAGAGAGTAGTGAAAAGGGGATAAAGGTGAGAAGGATATAGAAGGATATGGAAGAGACAATGATATTACCATTATCCCTCTGATATTTTTTAAAAAGCCTCTTTGTAATATCTATAAGGCCAATTTTTTT
>JGI12104J13512_1000079_pt1 | contig 97302 bp, 68 predicted proteins | sample TerdegcTABiofilm_FD_13512 | JGI IMG/M metagenome (IMG submission 13512)
CAGNGTTAGCTGGGGAGATCGGTACCTTCGATCGCTTCCCTTCCGAGGCAAGCTTAGCCCTCTATCTGGGTATGTGCCCTTTGGATAGGCAATCAGGAGGGGCCCATGGGACGAAGAGGCCGAGGCAGGTAAACAGGAGAGCGAAGACAGCGATGATGATAGCGATAGTCCGTCACATTGGGCAAGTCCCTGAGTCCCGCCTCTATTACCAGAAGAAACGTAGGGGGGAAGAAACACAATCAGGCAGTCAGAGCTTTAGGCAGACACTTGGTGAGAGTCATCTGGTCAATGATGAAGAAGGAAAGGGACTACAAGCTAAGGGAGGGGATATGTCTCACTTGAAAATTCGAAAGGGATGTTCAGGTCTTGCAATCCAACAATTCTATCCCTTCAATTCGGTCTACCTTTTCAACACTTCTCTCGGTCGGTTAACTCCCTTTGTGTCTGGCCATGAGGCCCCTGTTCTCCTCCCCTCTTTTCCTGCCCCCTTACTAACCCTTCTTGCGCTGAATATTCCTGTGACAAAAGCTAATTCGCCGAATTCCCAAAGCTTAACCCCAAAATGAGCCTTCCTGCCCAGTATCCCTGTGCTGAATTGAGTTAGGGGAGTCCGGCGGAGAAATGTGTGATTGCAAGACCTGACCCCCGGAAGAGGTGTAAAATAGGGGAAATGAAGCTCAAAGAGGCCCTGAAGATTTCTCAGGAAAAGTTGAAGGATGCCAGAGAGGCGAACTACCTCCTTTCTGCCTTTCTGCGCCGGGACTTTTCCTATCTTCTCGCCCACCCCGAGGAGGAACTCGAGGGAAGCCCGGCCGAGCTTTTCCGCTGGATCGAGATGCGCTCCCGGGGGGTACCCCTGGCTTACCTTTCCCATTTAAAGGAATTCTACGGGCGCAAGTTTTACCTGGACCAAAGGGTGCTCATCCCCCGCCCGGAGACCGAGATTTTGATCGAGGAAGCCATTTCCCTGGGAAGGAAGCTCTGGGGAGGGACTCACGGTGGAGAAGGGCTCACCTTTTTCGATCTGGGGACGGGTTCCGGGTGCCTGGCCGTGACCCTGGCTCTGGAATTTGAGGAGGCGGAAGTTCTGGCTTCAGATATTTCTCTGGATGCCCTGGAGGTCGCCCGAATCAACGCCCGAATTCACAGGGTCGAGGATAGGATTAGTTTTTTAGAAGGGGACCTCTTTTCTCCCTTAAGGAAGCCGGTGGACGCCATCCTGGCCAATCTCCCCTATGTTCCCGAAAAATGGGTTAAGGGAAAAATTGAGCTTTCCTTTGAACCCCCCTCAAGCCTGATCGGGGGAGAATCCGGAGCGGAAACTGTTTCCCGCATGCTCGAGGGTGCGCCCCGCTGGCTCAAGGCCCCGGGGTTCCTCCTTGCGGAAATCGGGGAGGGAGCAGAGGGCCCGCTCGAGAAGGCCAGGGAAGCCTTTCCTGATGCCCAGGTTTCTTTAATTTACGATCTCCAGGGGCTTCCCCGGGTCCTGAAAATCAAAAAATAGGGACTGTCCCTATTTTTTTCCAGGAGCTGCGCCCCTCTTTCTATGGCCTTTCTCGGACTCGACTTCTCTTTTCCGAGGAAATTTTTCAAAACACCTTCTTCTCGTTTTCGAGGAACTGAAAATCCCTGGGGTCCAGGAAGAAGGGGAAATCCTCGGGGGTCCACCAAGAAACCAGAACCCTCGGGGGTCATGGAAGGATTTTCTTTGTGGGCTCAAAATCGCGGCCAGTAAGGGAAGGGGACGCTGTCCGCTCAGGAAAACTCTTTGCGTTGGGGATAGCATTCAGCGCTCAAGGAAGCACTCTGCGTAGAGGTCCTGGAATTCTACGGGAAGGGGAGCCCCAGGCTTGTGCGCCCTGACCCTCACCGCTTCCAGGCTAGGGAAGGATTCAAAAATTAAGCGCGCCGCCCTTCTCGCTACAGTCTCAAGGAGCAAGAACTCCTCCTCCACAAGCCCCTTTACAAGCTCCACCGCCCTGGAGTAATCTACAGTCTCCTCCAGCCTGTCCTCCTCAGGGAAGGGAAAAACGAGTTCCAGATCCAGGAGCACTGGCTGCGTTCTTACCCTTTCCCACTCGTAAGCTCCGAGCTTCAAGGCAAGACTTATTCCCCGGATGACGACCCTTTCCTCTCTCACGGCAAAAAAATAGGGACAGTCCCCATTTTTGTCAAATTTTTGAGCGGAAGTTAACTTTCTTAACAGTTTAAACGGCGTCCCAAGATGTCCCAAAATGGAGAAAATTTTTTCCGACCCCCACCCCTCCCATACAAAGCGAAAAAATCGCCCCCACCCCTCTCCTAAAATTTTGGCACGGATATTGCTACTTTAATTAAGTGAGATGAAATTCAGGATTGTGGCCACAATCTTGGTACTTGTTTTAGCGGGTAGCCTTCCCGCCTTCGCCCAAGAAGCGCAGGAAGGAGCGACACCCGTCCTATTTACTTCTACTCCCATCACCAACCAGCTCATAGTCACTATTGAGGGCCAGGCTTCGCCTTTCTCCTTCGTGGAGGTCTTCCGCAACGACCGCTCCCTGGGGCTGGCCTACACTGACGAGAACGGAAAGTTCTCCCTGATCACTTATCTTGAGGAAATCCCCGGAGGAATCAACGCTTTCCGGGCCCGCACCCTTCTCCCCGACGGCTCTTATAGCGAATTCAGCTCTACACTTTACATCACTTTAGACCTCGTTCCCCCTCTTGCTCCCCTCCCCGAGAGCACCTCGGTGATCCTCGAGCCCACCCAGTTCCTTTATGGATCCGCTGAACCGGGCTCCAGGGTCTTTGTCCTCGTGGACAGCGTGCTCGTGAAGGACGTTCCTGCAGACGAGAACGGGCGCTTTTCCACGGGCAGCCTGAACCTCCCCCCCGGCTGGCACGACATCCTTTACTACGCTCAGGATCAGGCAGGAAACCAGAGCGCTTTCTCTCCCCTTGTTGTAGCCTTCGTCCAGGAAATCCCCTCCCAGTATGCCCAGGCGATGACCAAGCTCTCTGATTTAGGGATTATGCAGGGCTATCCCGACGGGACCATGCGCCCCTTAAACAAAGTCACCAGAGCGGAGTTTGCCACTTTCCTGGCCAGAGTATTGACCAAAGCCAACTACACCCTGCCCACTTCCCCCGCAGCTCCCGTAACCTTCAGTGACCTTCCCCCGGAGCACTGGGCCTATCAGGCGGTGGAATTCGTTTCCGCTCAGGGTTTAATGAAAGGCTTCCCGGACGGAACCTTCCGTCCCGAAGAATATATTACAGGCAAAGAGGTGATCGCTGCCTTAGTGCGGGCGGCGGGGCTTGAGCGGGAAGCTCAGGCGGCTCAGGCTTACCTCAAGGATGCCCCCTGGTTTGCCGGGTACAGCGTGGTAGGGGCACAGCACGGACTTCTGTATCCGGACTTCGCTCCCGAAGAGGAGGCTTTGAGGGGAGAGGTGGCTGTTTCCCTCTCTTCCCTTTACGATGCTCTCCTTCTTTTGGGAGCTACGCCGTAAGTTGGGAATTTAATTTTAGGAAAGGAGGGATGGATGCTGAAAAATCTTTTTGGCCCCGCGAAAGAGGCCAAAGCATTTTTCCCCGAAACCGGGGAAAAATCTAATCCTTGAAAGAAGGAGGAAAGAAAAACTTGGCTAAAAAGCTATTAGTACTGCTCGTAACTGCCGCCATGCTCTGCACTCTGGCGCCCGTGATGACACTGGCTGAAGAAACGACCACTACCGCAGCCACAACTACCACAGTGCCCTATTCCGATATCTTCGGCACGCCTTTCGAGTCCGCCTTTATCAAACTCCACCTGATGGGCATCTTCACCGGTTATCCTGACAAGACCTTCAAACCAGATCGTCCCATCACCAGAGCGGAGTTCCTGGCGGTAACCCTTCGTGCCCTGAACTTTGAGAAGTATGTTAACGGGTTCAAGGGTGCGACCAAGTATCCCGACACGCCAGTGGACCACTGGGCTACCGGCTACATCAACACCGGAACCGCCTTCGGCATCGTTAAAGGCTACCCGGATGGCACCTTCCGTCCGGATTCCAACGTGACCTACGCCGAGGCTGTGACCATGCTCGTCCGCATGCTGGGCTACACCCAGTACATCACTCCGGTTACCCCTGGCGGCGGAACTGAGGACTGGTTTGCCAACTTCGTGAAGATGGCTGTGGCTCTGGGTGATCCCTCGGGATACGGCATGAACGTGCACCCTCCGGAGCTCGTTCTTCCTGATGGCATCCTCACCGGAGTGACCTCATTCAATGCCTCCGCCCCCGCTTCCCGCGGTGACCTGGCGATTATGACCTACAACTCTCTCTTCGTCTACTGCCTGGGTCCTGTGGAGTGGCAATCTCAGGGTCCTGTTCCCGGTGCCTTCTACTACCCCACGAATACCACATTAGCTGAGAATTTAGGCTTCCATGAGATGGAGACCATCGTCACCAACGCTCCTCCCTACGATGCCTACGCTGGCTCAAGCCAGATTGAGCTCTTCGAGGGCTGGACCACTGTCGTGGACGGTTCAGAGGTCTTCGTCCCCGTAACTGAGGACCCCATGGCCTTTGCCGCCGCAAACGGCCTTACATACCCCAATGACTTCAAGCCCGTTCACCGCCTCTACGACATCCCCGCGGACTCCATCTGGGTTTCCGGTAAACCTGCCGATCTCACCACCCTGATTGGAAAGCCCGTGCGTGTGATCTACGAGGGACTTGAGCCCAAAATCGGACAGGATCCTTATGCCAACCCATCCAAGCTCTGGTATGTGCGCGTCCTGAACCATCTGGTTGAGAACTACAAGGTAGCGGCCAACAAAGTTGGCGCTTACTGGTTCCCCGGAAAGACCGTGGGCGAGATCTTCGCCGACCTGAAGCTGCGCGTTTACCAAGCTGATCCTAACGTCACCGCCAAATCCGCCACTACTTTAAGCATCGATCCGCGTGCCGTGATCTTCCTTGAGGATGTCTACATCGAGAACCCCAACGTGATGCTGGTCAAGGATGCCGATGTCTCCATCGTGCGCGGCGTTCAGGAAATTGACACCTATAAGGACTACGAGGGCCACCTTTATGCTTCGATCACCGCTCCTTCCCGCACCTACGCCGTACTGGCCAAGGTCTGGCCCGGCCACATCATGAAAGATGTGTTGCCTACCTGGGCCACAACGGCTGAGTACGACAGATGGGGACGAGTGGTTAATCCTGGCATTATGGCATTCACCTACACTGACGACAACACCTTCAATAAGAGGCTGCCCACACCTTACCCGACTTATGCGGATTACATGTACGCACAGATCGAGGACGATGCCAAGTGGGTCCTCGGCGGAGGCGAGTACACCAACTGGAACTGGTACACCCCGCTCCTTATGGGCTTCTCCGCTATAGACTGGTTTGTGACCAACTACTATCCTGTGGGTACCGTGCGCCTGGCTCCAGTTAAGAACCTGGATGGCGAGAATCTCTTCTCCGTGATCCACTTTGAGGGGAACGAGTCCACTCAGTCTGGAACCCTTGAGGACATCTTCCGCACCAAGGACCAGTGGGGCAATGACTGGATCACCCAGATCAAAGTCTCCGGAAAGGTCTACGATGTGCTCTTCCCCGGTCGCGGTGAAGCTCCCGTGATTGCCGCCTCCACCACTGGAACTAAAGAGGAGCCCACTGCTCCTGTAGGACAGGTGGGTGGAGTGGAATCCGGCGCTACATTTGGAGACCCGTGGGACGAGACCGCTCAGCTGGTCTTTAACAATCTCTGGGATGAGAGAAATGATTGGCTCGGTCAGCCTGTGGACCTCGTTCTGAACAGGGACGGAAAAGTCCGCTTCATGACTCTGGGCAGCGCCGCTGCTGCAGCTGCCTTCCTGGAGTACGGCATGGTCACCCGCGTGAACATGAACCAGGATTCCGCCGGTTACCACCTCTCCATCGACGTGATGAAGGCCGACGGCTCCGTCGTGAACTACCCGCTAACAGAAGCTTCTTCAACCGACTTAATGATCAGGGTCTACTACCCGCCATACGGTGATAATGATTACAATTTAGTTCCTTATGAACCCAGCATGGGCAAAGTAATCATCGCCAAATTTACCTACTACAATGACCACAACCGTGGGACAAAAGGAACTGAGAATATCGCTGTAAAGGGTACTGACTATAACTCCGTTTACGCTATCTGGCAGAAGCTCCAGAACCTGGTCCGTGACGTGGTCAGGATTACCAAGGACGCAGATGGCAACTACGTCTTCAATGAGCTCTCCACCAATCCTGGCCAATACCAGGCCTACAACACCGAGGGCATCATTGACGAGATCGGGCCCACCTTTGACGGAACTATCTTCTCCCTGGAAAATGTGAACCGCGAACAGCTCAGCTGGTTCTTCCCTGCGTCCTACTTCAAACCCAACGCTGTTCCCGCTGATGTCCATACCACCTGGCTGGCGGCTAAGGATATGGTTACTGTTCCTTGGTCCTCCGGTATGACTCTCCAGCCCGGAACCGTGATCTACGATGCCACCCTTCCCGCTCCCAACGTTCCCACCCCTGATGGCAACATCCTGATCAAGAAGATGGCCGACCTCCAGCGCGAGCAGTTCGTCCAGGTCTTCTTCCAGCCCGCCTTTGAATCCGCCAACCCGTACATGTGCGACTGGATGCTGGTCAACGGCCAGTACATCCCCGTTGTCAAGTTCATCGTCATCCGTCCACTTCTGGGCGGCGCCCTGCAGAACGTGGCCGAGGCCCCTACCGGCCTCCTCAAGACCTCTGATCTGCCCGTCACCCAAGTTTGGAAGCAGTTCAATCAGTCCTTAGACACCTCCCGCTCCACCCTCTGGGTGTACAATACCTTGACCAACGCCTGGGTCTCTGGGGCTGTTTCTTTCAGCACCAAAGTCTGGCCCAACGACACTGTGGTCTTCACCCCCGATAACCCCATCAGCGCCGGCGGAACCTATCTCTGCATCGCCACTGGCTATGACGCTGCAACCGGCGGTACGCAGTCCAAGGTCTTCACCTGGACCTTTGAGATCCCTGCTCCCGTGGTGACAACAATCACCATCTCCCCCGCTTCTGCCTCCCTACAGCTTCCTGACGAGACCTCTCAGACCTACACCATCACTGTTAAGGACCAGTACGGCAATCCTATGGCTGGGGTGAACGGCACCATTGCCACCACCTTCGGTAACCTCTCCAAGACCACCTTCACCACCAACGCCTCCGGCCAGGACACCTTTTCCATCTCCTCTACCTCTGCCGGAAGCGCTACAATCACTGCTGCGGCTGCCGGGAAATCTGCCACCGCCACCTGCGAGTGGAAAGCCCCGCTGGTCGTGATTGGTGAGGTCATCCTCACTCCTGAGTCCCAGATCGTATATATTCTTCAGCCCGGGACTCCTGCCGTCGCTAACCTCACCGTAATGGTCAAGGATGACCACGGAAATCCCCTTTCCGGAATCGTTGTCAGCCTCAGCACCACCTTCGGCACTCTCTCCAACACCTCCGTGACTACCGGTGCTGACGGCACGGCGACATTCACGCTCTCCTCCGCAACAAAGGGGATCGCCACTGTTACTGCCTCCGCTGACTCCAAATCCGACACGGCCACAGTCGAATTCGATACTCCCCCTGGCCCTTCTTAGGGGGTGAAATATGAGCCAAGCTCGCAATGCGAAAATTTGCAAAGAAGGAGGTAAGAGAATGTTGAAATTTGACCTGGCGAGAAAGTATCTCGTAGGCTTACTCACCGTGGCCATGGTCTTCTCGCTCTTCGTGATGCCCATCAACGCCGCCCCGAGCCCCACTGTTAACGCCAGTGAATGGTCAGTGGCCGTATCACCGACCAGCGGCCTCAATCCAGCGGACACTGGTGACACACACACGATAACTATTGAAACTAAACTGAACGGCGCTCTGGCCAATCCTGCAACCGGAACAGTCTACGTCGCTGTGGCCTTCGGCGATCCTCTGGTGGTGACCGCATCCGGATTGGAAGCTGCCGGGGTTAGCACAGGGGTCTACACCTACACCTTCACTTACGGCACTGCTCCGATAAATCTCGGTACTGGAACTTACACTATCTACGGCTATATCAGCGCCAATGGCTCGGGAATTGATCCTGCTGACGTGATCAGCGATCCAGTTACCAAGACCTGGGCGACGCGTGTAATCACTTCCATCACCCCTACTCAGGGCACCACTACCTCGGCCACAAACAACGTAACCAATGGCCAGACCACTCACACCATCACCGTGGAGGTCAAGGACCAGTTTGGTGATCTTGTGACCTCGGACACCCTTAACTACAATATTACGGGCTCTAACACTGGGAGCGGCACAATAGCCGTTAACAGCGGCGTAGCCGTCCTGACTTATAACAATGCTAACAGCACGGCCGAATCCTCCGGCGTGCTCGGGCACGACACCATTGTGCTTACTGGAGGAAACGCCACAGCCACCTTCTACAAGACCTGGACCTACACCCCTACGGTCCACCAAGTGACAGTCAATAATGATGGATGCCGGACCGCCACCGCCTACAACTACGTGGATGAGACCCAGACCATCACCGTCACCGTTAACGACCAGTACAACTTCCCCTACACCGGGACATTGACCCTTTCTTTCACTGCGGCGAATGTATCCGGAGATGCCACGGTTACCCCCACCTCCGGCACCTGCACCACCAACACTGGGGTCTTCGTGCTCAACTTCACAAATGCCAACGGTAAGGCGGGAACGACCAAAGTCACTTTAACAGCTTCGGGATTTTTATTCCCCGAGACCCAGACCACAACCGTACTCAACAAGGTCTGGGGTTACCGTCCCCACGCCTCTCCTGAGATGGAGACCAACCTTATTGGGGAGATCCACACCATCACCCTCTACGGCTTCCCAGGAGACTCTGTTCCCACTTTGACTCAGATCACCGGCTATCCTGACTCCGCTAACGTGCTTAAAGTCTCCGAACCAGCAGGTAATTTCCCCGATAACGGCATGGTCCAGTTCCAGTACAAGTGCAAGTTCCCCGGAACCTACTTCTTCGACTTCCAGGGGCAGACTCACTACTATAACGGGCAATGGAACGAAACCACCTCCACCTACACCCTTGAGGTGAAGAAGCACTGGGCGGAGATGACCTCCATCGATGTCACCCCCACCCTCAAGATCAACGCCCTTACCCTGACTGACGCTGACACCCACGAGGTGAGCGCCACGGTCCTGGGTGAGTATCCGCTCTGGCCCGGCGTAACCGTGCCGCCAGTTCCACCTCCCTTAGGTGGCCATTATGTGGTCGTAGGGGGAGTGATCTGGGTCGTGGATGCCCCGATCAATGGGGTTCCTGTCACCTTTGAGGTGACCACCTCCAATCCGGGCTTCACTCCCACCCCCGATGAGGAAACCGCCTACACTAATTCCGAGGGCGTAGCCACCTTCTCCTACGAGCTCTCCTACAGCGGAACCCCCACCTACCATGTCTGCGAGATCACCGATTCCATCAAGGTGACCGCCAACTACGGCGATCCCCTGATCAGCGCGGAGAAAGGTTCCTTCTCCCAGACCGTGGAGAAGAAGTGGCGCGACCACGCCTTCAAGGTGATCAAGTTTGACGCCACCGATCCCAACAAGCTTCTCCCTGGTGCCCAATTCTTCCTGCGCTATGTTTCCGATCCCGATGAGACCATTGACACTACCACTCCCACTTATGACGGTGTAGTTACTACGGACGCAAATGGCGCGGCTATCTGGTATCACCTGCCTTACGGGAAGTACGCCCTCTATGAGTACGCTGCTCCTGCTGGCTACAACCCCATCTCCGGGAAGATTTACGAGTTCATCGTGGACGAGGACTCCCCCTACTGGTGCGGACCAGATCCCAAGATGGAGATCTTCCCCTTAGCTAATACCCCAACGATTCCTCCTCCTCCTGGAGTTCCCACCGGAACTGTACAATTCAACAAGATCACTTACTGCTACCAGTATTTGATCGGAGCCAAGTTCCAGGCCCAGAACCTTACCACCGGCGTTACCTACGATGCGACCAGCGTCGCTCCTGACGGGCTTGTCAAGTGGACTGACCTCCCCGCCACCAATCACCCTAATGACACCTGGTACAAGGTCACCGAAATCAGTGTTCCCTCGACCGATGTGGGTTTGGTGGCTCCTTTCTACTTCCGCCTGCAGACAAATGGAGTGTGGGACGGTAAATTCTACACCGATACCAGCGCTTCTACTGAGGTCTGGCCCCTTGCTACATACGAAGCACTGCCTGAAAAGCATTACGTGATCGACCCCAAGAGCCTGGATGGAGCTTACCCTGCCTACTTCTCCATCCTGCCTTCAAGCTCCTCCCTCGTTCTCCCTTGGGACACCACCCAGAACCTCACGGCGAAGGTTCTTGACCAGACCTTGGCCCCCATGGCGGGCGTCACGGTTGCCTTAAGCACTGACTTTGGCACTCTCTCTGGTTCCTCTGTGGTAACGGGCGCCGATGGCACTGCTCCCTTCTCCATCTCCACCACCATCAAGGGCGCGGGCACTGCCAACGTCAAGGGGACCATCACTCTGCCTCACGATACCTACCAAGCCTCGGCCACAGTAAAGTGGACCCTTTCCGACCCGGTGATCACCACCGTGACCCTTGAGCCCTCCTCCGTTGAGCTCATCCTCCCCGACCAGAAGAGCCAGTCCTTCCTGGTGACTGTTCTTGACCAGTACGGCGATGGCATGGCTGGCAAGATCGTGAACCTCTGGAGCGACTTCGGGCTACTCTCCAACACCAACCTCACCACCAATTCCTTGGGGCAGGCTACCTTCAACATCACCTCCAATGACCCCGGCGTTGCCCACATTAGCGCTACAGCCGATAGCAAGTTCGCTTACGCCACCGTGACCTGGATTCTGCCCACTCCTCCTCCCGAACCCACGCTTTACCAGCTCAGCCTCGCTGCTGGATGGAACCTAGTGACCCCTGGTGTCTCCTCTTCCAAGACCGCAGCCGAGCTCTTTGGACCGAACCTCCTTGGTGTCTTCCACTGGGATCCCACCATGCCTGGACCTGAGGGCTCAGGCGGCTACATTGTGTGCACCAACCAGACCCTCGTTCCCGGTTGGGGCTACTGGGTGAAGATGTCCGCTGCTTATGTGGCGGATATGACCGGCACTGCCGTGGCTTCTCCCAAGACCATGGCCCTGAACAAGGGATGGGAACAGATCGGTAACCCCTTCGAGGTTGACATCGCTGTCTCTAAGGTGAGCATCACAAAGAACTTCGTCACCAAGAGCCTGGCCGAGGCTTATGCTGCAGGTTGGATCAGCCCGCTCTTCTCCTACGATGGATCCGCCTACCAGATTCTCGACCTCTCAAGCGGCGTCCTGCACAAAGGCCAGGGCTTCTGGGTAAGGGTCCTGGTGGATGGTTGCTCCATCACCTACACCCGCTAAAACGAGACCGGGCAGGGATTGACCCTGCCCCGTAAATAGAAAGGGGGTGCCTGAAGGCACCCCCTTTATTTTATCTTTTGATTTTGGATTGACCTGGCCTTTTTGTCCCTTGCTTTTTAAATTCCGGCTTTAATGAGGTCAGGGCGTTTCTAAAAGCTGGTCAATTTTCCAGTTTCCCCCCTCTAATTTCAGGAGGTACTGGCTTTCCCGTATAGCTGACGTGCCATTCTGGAAATATGTGTTCAAAATCAGCTTGATCCGGGCACTGTCCCCCTCTACCACCACCTCCTTGATTTCCCAGGTCTGCTTGCTCACGCTGAAGTACTTCTTGTACTGCTCCAGAGAGTTCTTGAAGTCCTCCAAAGTGGCCTGTTCTTTCAAGTTCTGGCTCTGGAGATTCCAGGCTTCCTCATAATTGCCAGAGGAAATCGCGGTGAGGAATCTATCCACCACTTCTTGAGGCTTAGGGACTTTAGGCTCAGTCTGGGGAGGAGAAGCCGGAGTGCAACCCAAAAGAACTGTACCAAGGGATATTATCAGAAAGACAGAAAGTATCCTCTTCAAAAATGATCCCGTCCTTTCCAAAAAGATATTGCCGGATAAAGGATGACAAAATTCCTTCCTCTGGTCAACAAATTCCCGCAGTTATGGGATGGTAAATAAAACCCGCCCAATTTTTTATCCTCAGCAGGCAATAAGGCTTTCGCTGAAGCTCAGAGCTCCTTCCTATGGGGGAGGAGGTACATTGAGCATCACCAAAGTACAGTTCTGGTATGCCTTCACCCAGTACCCCTTTCCGGGAAGGAACTGCCCTGAAGCACCCACCAGCACATAGCCCCCTGGTCCTCCGTAAGGGTTGGGCAAGGTGGGGTCCCACAGGAAGAAGGGGGAAAGGATTCCCTGGGACATGGCCTCTTCCAGGCTCATCTCCCCTCCCTGGGAGATCACTTTTGATGTGCTCAAATTCAGTGTATCCAAGAAGGGATTGCCCACGGTGTTCCACCCTTTTAAGAGGGGGATGGAGAAGCTGTTCCCTCCATAGGGAGAGCCGGAGATGGTCACCACCTGATCACCGCCGTAGATCTTCAACCAATAGCCCGCCCCCAGTGCCAGGGAGACCTGCTCGTTCATCCTGTAGGAGTTGCTTACGGGGTCCCAGGAGAAGATCACCCAGTTCCCCTTTATTCCCTGAAAAACAGTGACAGGATTTGGATCAGTCACCAGAGGAAGGGAGATCATGTTCCAGCCTTGATAGAGTTGCAAATTGAAAGAATTGGAAGGCGCAGAGCCTACTGTCAAGAGTGCCCCGGTGGTCTGGGGATTGAGGGTCAACCCTCCTCCGAGGACGATGGAAGCTGCGGGATCGGATCGGAAAGAAACCGTTATGGTAGTTCCTCCTGGCAAACCCGGAGGAACTGTAAAGTGAATTTTTGCTACATCCCCTGGACCACTGGTTAGAGAGCCGTACATCTGGGCAAGAATGCTCACCCCTCCCGGATCTGGAGTGGGAGTTACGGCTCCACCCCAGAAGAGAGACCCGTATTCCACTCCCATATAGCCGACTGAGGTGTTTAGTTGTAGTTTGCTCGTATCCCAGGTGAGGGAGGCGAAAATGGATTGGATGTTTGGCACGGCCCCCACCTTCAGGGTTAGAGTAAAATCCGGCTGGGGGGAAGAGATATAAGAGGTGGACGGCTCAAGCCAGATTGCAGAGGGAATGCCCACCTTCATCTTCACAGTCACTTTCTCTGAACCTCCATAACTCGCTTGTACCGTGAATTCGTCTTGATATTCCGCTGGAGGCTTCCCCTCCCTGGAAATAGTGACTGTTACGTTCTCTTCCTGGCCTGCAGCTAAACTTCCGTTAGTCTTGCTGATATTGGTAATCCAGCTCACAGACTCTGTTGCGCTCCACCAAAGAACACCGCCTCCAGCATTTTTTACCTTGAACGAAAGCGTTGTCTGGTCGAAACCGAAGTCCAGGACATTTGGATACACGAACAACAGTGGTTCCGGCCCCGCAATGGCAAAGTTACAATCCGAAATATCGCTGACATCAGGGTAATCCAGGCTCGTTATCTTAATTCGACATCTCGATGATGTTCCTCCCAGGACGCTCCAGGACTCTTCCCCGTCATTGGGAGTGGAGGAAAAGAGGGTTTCCCATTGTCCAGAGGGGTAATCCCGGTTGAGCTCTATTTTCAGGTTGCCGGGCAAACCTGCTGATTCCCATCTGATCGTCTCGCTATTTCCCAAGTGCCATACATCTCCTCCGTTGGGGGATAATACCCTGATGTATTTTTCGGGGAAGCTCACCACTAATTCCACACTCACAGTGCGCGGGCTGTTCAAAGTGCCTGAGGCGCCGGTGATAGTGATCTGAGCTCGGTAAGTTCCCTGTCCTAACCCCTGGGGATTGACACTCACCGTCATCTCCCGGTAGTTCCCGGTGTAGGAGGCGGGGTCAATGGCGAGCCAGTTGTTTCCATTCTGGTAGCTTATATTGGCCGTCCAGATCAGGGTCCCTCCCCCATCGTTTCTCACCACCACCTTCTGGGCTGAGGGCGGGCTTCCCCCGGTCTGGTAACTGAAGTTCAGGGATGTAGGGGAAACATAGAGGGAAGGGTTAGAGATAGAGCTCACCTGCAGGGTAACAGGGACATACTGCGGGGAGTTGCTCGCTCCGGAAGCGGAGATGGTGATCGTGGCGCTGTAGGTTCCGGCACTGAGCCCGGATGTGTTCACCGATACTGTCACTGGATCCCATTCTCCTGTGGAGGAGCCGGAGGTGGGGTTTAAAGAGAGCCAGGTGGCATTATCCGAGACTGTCCAGTTCAGGGTTCCCCCTCCGGAGTTCCTGATCTGGAGGGTCTGGGAGGGGGGATTTGCTCCCCCTGCAGTCCCGGAGAAGGAGAAGGAGTTAGGGGTGAAGGAGATGGAGGGTAAAGAGGAGACGGTCATGGAGACCGAGACGTTCTGGTTGCCCCCGTTGGAGGTGAAGGAGATGGTGCCGGAATAGGTGCCGGGAGAGAGTCCGGAGCGGGAGACGGACACGCTGATGGTCTCCTGCTGACCAGCTCCCAGGCTACCGGAGCTCTTGGAGAGGGAAAGCCAGGTCAGGGATTCTGAGGCGGACCAGGAGAGGGTTCCTCCGCCAATGTTCTGAATTGTCAGGGAAAGGGAGGTCTGGCTGGTGCCAAAGTCCAGGGATGTAGGGAAGACATAGAGGGAAGGGTTAACAGAGCTCACCTGCAGGGTAACAGGGACATACTGGGGGGAGTTGCTTGCTCCGGAAGCGGAGATGGTGATCGTGGCGCTGTAGGTTCCGGCACTGAGCCCGGATGTGTTCACCGATACTGTCACTGGATCCCATTCCCCTGTGGAGGAGCCGGAGGTGGGGTTTAAAGAGAGCCAGGTGGCGTTATCCGAGACTGTCCAGCTCAGGGTTCCCCCTCCGGAGTTCCTGATCTGGAGGGTCTGGGAGGGGGGATTTGCTCCCCCTGCAGTCCCGGAGAAGGAGAAGGAGTTAGGGGTGAAGGAGATGGTGGCATAGTCCTGGGAGGGCTGGAGGTATGCGCGAAGAAATTCGTCCCAATAAGTATCAGCGCAAAAAGCAAAATTCTGACCTGAATATTTCTGATATTCTATGGCGGAAGAGCTGTTAGGAAAATAGATTGAAAGACCATATGTGCCGAAATCAAATATATAATTGCAGGGAAACACAGAATTTCCCCAGCCGGTCTGATGGCTTTCGAAGATAACGGGGCCACCCCCTGAACCGCCCACGGAATCAAAAAGGACACGTGCTGCATCCTTTACGCTCTGTACCGAGCAACAATCCATAATTTCGTTAGCAAAATCCTTAACATCCAAAAAAATGTTGCCCTGATCCGTTGTGTCTTTATCATTATGCCAGGCGAATTTCTGAGTATTCAAGCGGGCATATCCAACCGCAGTCCGAATAGTGGACATGTTCTGGATCATTATGTTGGCAAGGTTATGAATAGCTGAAACGACTGTAGAAATTTTAGAAAGCTGAAGAACGGAAATAGTAGCGCCAAGGCTCTTTGCACTGTCAAAATACTTTTGTGCAATTAATAACGCAAGCTGATCCGAACTTGTATAATTACTTACCTCCGAAAGATAATCTCCTTCAAATGTTGTGGTCCAGCCTTCATTCTCAGAACCAACCAAGTAATTACAGGAATTCCTAATTTCGTAGCCAACCTCTACCATTTGCATTAGGCAAGCATTCAAATGCAAGATATCAAGATTCTTTCCAATACGGGATTTGACATTGGCGCAGGCTTGCCCGAGTTCCTTGACAGAAAGCCAGTCTCCATCATCAAAGATGATCCCATCTGCCACAACGCCAGGCGGGCCCATACTATTAGCAACCGTGGGATATGTCCCGCCACCATGATCGAACAAGATTAAAACATAGTAATCCGCTTTTTCTCGCCCAATAACGAAATTCGTGAAAGTATTGAGGGTTGCGACCTCCCCGCACTTCATTTCTGAAGATGGAAGGCCAATATCGGTGGCAGTCCAATAATCAACGCCCCGCTGATAACCGGATTTCCAATTCGATGAGTTCTTGACCTTATAAACCGCATCTGTGTCAGTACTTGTATAATGATCCCAAAGAAAATAAGAAGTGAAGTAAAGGCTATTCGCCTCACTGCTAATGCTTGCAAACTTGTATCCTATAAATTGTTCAAGATCCTTGTCCGAACCATTATTCATGTAATACATAAAGAGCCACTTCACCTTTATTGTAAAAGCCTGGCTTTCTACGGAAGCTACATAGGTCTGGCCTCCGTAATTGTATACGATACGAAGATAGCAATCCCCAGAAGTTGGACCAGTAACCAGCCAGGGATAGCTCCTTTGAATTCCTGGCTGGGCAGCGATTTTTGCGATGGGAGAACCATAATCACTGCTTTTCGAGCGCTTCAAAAAAATCTGAATCTCGCCGCTCGGGTTAGTATTTTCCTCATACCATTGAACAACCAAATAGGTACCGGTATAGCAAAATTCACCGCCAACGGGAGATATTAGTCGAATTGAGGGACCTTGAGCTGGAGTAAGTAAGAAATTCCTAAAGTTGGTCTGGTTGGCATTCAGGGTGAAGCTCTCCTGCTTAGTCTGGTACCCAGAGGCCTGAACAGTTGCCTGGCAGTATCCGGAGGGGATATTAGAAAAGGAATAGTATCCGCTGCTGTTGCTGGTGGTGCTATAGTTCTGCCCTCCCACGGTGATGGAGACGCTGGCCCCGGAAATGGCGGCCCCAGTGCTGGCATTCTTGACATAGCCCGCGAGGTTACAAAGTAGCGAAGAAGGGGTAATTTTCTCAAGATAATAAGTAGGGGCAGATCCTCCAGAGGCTTTGGTGCTAAAAGCGCACCAACCGCTGAAGCCCTTATCCCAACTTATCTTCCACCAGACATAACCTCCTTGATACCACCAAGGAGATCCGTATGCGGGATCGGTTTGTATTGTTCCAGTACTGTCCGATGGCACATATCCTGGATAATTTGGATGAGAGACTTCCGGAGCGTTAATATCAGGCGAAACTCGGCATTTTAAGTCAGGGATTGTGGGCCTCACAGAATCACCAGCACACCAAGGCTCGGTATAAACAACCCACTTTGAACCTGTCCCCATCTGCGTCCATGTGTAGTGCATATTTTCTCCAATGTATGTACTTGATGGATAGCCCTCAGGCCATGGATCATTCACAATAAAGGTGCCGTTGTCCGAGTAACCTTTAATTACTACAATGTGGCCTCCCCAAAAAGTTGTCGATGCCCAGATGGGGTGGCCTTTATCGATCTCGCTCTTTGCTTCGGAAGAACTGGGGGAGAAATCTATTATTGCTTTTATGCCATGTTTCTGTAAAAAATAAGCAGCATAGTATACGTTAGCATTATGGGTATAATAATCATGGATATACCCGTAAGCACCGTAGGCAATATTCCCGCTTGCATCAGGGCAGGGATAGTTAAAGGTATATCCGCATTTTTCGTATATCCGCGAGACATAGGCCCCGAAATTGTTCGGGTGAGGGGAAGGGACAGGCCAAGGGCTTAGTCTTTGATAATACGCAGCGATCATGACAGCGGAGGACGCCCCGCAAGCATGTCTCCCATCAAATTCGTTTGGCGTATCCAGTACTTGGTGAATAAATGGCATTGTTCCAGGCACTAAGTGATCAGAGTTTATAGTACCTGAATTTAAATCCCCTCCAGGGTATGTTCCTCCTTGATCGCCAACGCCAGATGAAAAAAAATGAGCACAATCAGCATCCGCTGTGGCGGCATCGATCAGAATGCCTGCTGTTGCCTCGTCGTAGTTAGAGGGGGGAGCTACGTCCTTAGTACCCTCATGGCAGTACTTATTAGAGTAGTAATTAGCATACTGGCTAGCAGCCGTTCGGTTATAAGAAATGTTAGGATTAGGAATTATGCTAGTAACAAAATCTGCATATAGGCCAACACTCTCCGGGGCTTCCTGTACGGCGTTTTCATCTGATACTTGAGCCGAGGTGGTTTTTATACCTGAAACTGGAACACCGCTGACCAATACCAAAAACGCCACAAAAAGAGCTAAAAACTTCTTCATAGCCTCCTCCTGCTATAACATTAAATTTCTGAGGCTAAGACATGAGCCATACCAGCAACGAGGTGACCGATTTCCCCCAGTGTTTACATAATCGTGCCTCGACTCATTTTAGTGAAACAGACCAGAAAAAATCAATGATTTTAATTTCCTATCTCCGTACATTTTTATCATCTCCCAAAGGGAGAGGTTAACTTCAACCTCAGTCTTAAAAACTCTTTATTTCGCCGAAGAAAGCACCACCAAGGTACAGCTCTGGAATGCCTTCACCCAGTACCCCTTTCCGGGAAGGAACTGCCCTGAAGCACCCACCAGCACATAGCCCCCAGGCCCTGTCGGTCCAGGCATTTTAGGATCCCACAGGAAGAAGGGGGAAAGGATTCCCTGGGACATGGCCTCTTCCAGGCTCATCTCCCCTCCCTGGGAGATCACCTTTGATGTGCTCAAATTCAGTGTATTCAAGAAGGGATTGCCCAACGTGTTCCACCCTTTTAAGAGGGGGATGGAGAAGCTGCTCCCTCCATAGGGAGAGCCGGAGATGGTCACCACCTGATCACCACCGAAGATCTTCAACCAGTAGCCCACCCCCGGTGCCAGGGAGACCTGCTCGTTCATCCTGTAGGAGTTGCTTACAGGGTCCCAGGAGAAGATCACCCAGTTCCCCTTTATTCCCTGAAAAACAGTGGCAGGATTTGGGTCAGTCACCAGAGGAAGGGAGATCATGTTCCAGCCGGAATTGAGGGAGAGGGAGAAAGTGAGGGTTTCCTCCTTCACCTTTATCGTTAAGGTCTCTTCATCCCACTTCCCTCCAAAGCAGGTAACCCTGATTCGGCTCTGATATTCTCCCACAGGGGAAGGATTGTCCCAGGTGAACAGCCCGGTTGAGGAGTTAATGCTCCCTGGCCCCGAGACCAGGAAAAAGGAAAGGCTGTGGCCGCGGGAGTCCGCGGCCTGCACTTGGAAGGAAACCGGGTGGCCCTTCACGGTCTCAATCGCCTGGGGGAGGTTGAGGATGGAAACAGCATCTAAAGGCAAGGTGGTGAAAGACTGATCCAGACCGTAGCTTGTGCCGTGCTGGTTTTGAGCCACGGCACGGTAATGATAGGTGGTGCTGGGAGTCAAAGACCCCAAAATGAAGGAGAAGGGGACAGTGGAAGTTCCGCTCCCGATGTTCTGGATGGGAGTGGAGTTCCCGTATGAGGTCGTTTCCCCCCACTCGAACCAAACTTCCGTGGGCCAGCCGTTGGGATTTGCCGAGCCCTTCAGGGTGGCATGGTCCTCGGATAAATCGCCGGGGTCTTGGGTGAAGACGATGGGGGGAGAAGGAGGAGGATTTACCTTGATTGTGAGCTCATCCTCATCGGAGGCACCCTGCAAGCAGAAAGCTCTAATGCGGACCACACATTCCCCCACTGGTGAGGGATCGCTCCAGATGTAAAGCCCGTTTGCGCTGATCGTTCCTGGTCCGGAAAGAACGGCAAAATTGAGGAAGTGGCCCAGGGAATCTGAGGCCTCCACCTGGAAGGAAACCGCATGGTGTTCCTGGGTCTCCAAGGTGGCTGGTAAGTTGGTGATGGTCACCGAATCAGGAGATAAGACAGTCATGTTCACTTTAATTTCCTTGTTTCCCCCGTTGGAAGTAAGGGAAATGGAACCGGAATAATTCCCGGGAGAGAGCCCCTCGCGCTGGACAGTTACCGTCACATTTGCAGATTCTCCTGCACTGAGGGATCCTGATTGTGAGCTTAGGGAAACCACCCAGGGGATGCTCTCCGAGGCTGACCATTGAAGCAGGCCCCCGCCATCATTTCTCACCGTGAAGGACAATTGCGCAATTTCAGAACCGAAGTCCAGCGATTCCGGGGAAACGAAAAGCACAGGCTCGGGTGGAGGAGTTGATCCTCCATCCGTAAAGGCCTTTAAACAGACGTTGGTGCCCGGATATTGGCTTGTGAGGTCCATCCAGTTTGTCCCGTTCGAGCTGACGAAGCTTTCCCCGCTTGAAGCCGTGGCCTTGCTGGAATATCCAGAAAATGGCATTTCTACTGGGACAGGATAGTTATATCCCGGAGTGGTCAATTTCACAGCAAGATAGAAATTCTGACCCGAAGAGAGGGAAACAGGGTTGGGTAGAGTCACAGTGTGGTAGCCGGGGAGCTCGATTGTGCCTGAGGACTGGCGCTGTAAAGAGGAGAGGGAGCTGCCGAAGTAAATTTCGAAGCCGGAATTCAAGGAAGCCGTGTAAAAACTCACCGCTTTCAGGGATTCCTCGCTTTGAGCGGTGAAGCGGTTGGCAAACCAGCCGGTATTCGACCCGAATCCGTAGGAGCCAGTCCAGCCCAGGGGATCGTGCTGATAAATGTTGGCGTAATTTGAAGTGGATTCAGCGTTGTTGAAGACCGCCAGCTCTTTCCCAATCCGGCTGTCGTAGTACGAGACGTAGAAATACCCGTTTTCTCCGAAATAAAGCCCCCAGCTGTTCCTGACGATGAAGGCCCCGTTTCCCGGAGGGGGGCTGGAAAAGTTAGAGGCAGGGTAGTCGTCGTTCCAGCCCACGATTACCACTGCGTGATTGGACTCTAAGGAGCCAGAATAGTAGTAACTGGCTTTCGAGGAATTGTAATAGGAATAGTCAAAGTAGATGGAGGTGTAGATCCCACCGTAACTCATCAGGACGCTTTTGATCGTATCGTTGTCCAAAGGCCCCAAGCGGGGAGGAAAGTAAAGGACTTCCTGAACGTGTTTGGAGGGAGGAAAAGTTGGGGAGCCCGGAGAAGGATAGGGGTCCTGGTCCTCCCGCACTGGCCCGCTCCAGCGGGCAAGGTAGGCTGTGGCCATATCGAAATTTCCGCCCCCATTATAGGGGTCAGGGTCGAAACCGCTCGTGTTTATCAGGTTATCCTCTGAGAAATCCCAGGACTCTGAAGGCAAAAGGACGGATTCCAAAGAGCCGAAGGTGGCAAAGGCCCAGCAGGTTCCGTAGGGGTTTTGATTTCTCACTGGAGGGACTTTGCCCAAAGAGCGGAGGTCAAAGGAGGAAGGGAAGGAACTTTGAACGCTCGGTAGAGCGCTTCTTTCTTTAAGGCTCTGAGCGGCTAAATGGGACCAATCGTGAATGGAGGGAAGGTAACCGAAATTGTGCGCCTCTGCCCCTTCTTGGGCCGATACCCTGAGCTCCTTAATTCTTTCCTGGAAGGCAGGGTTCAAAGGGGCAATTTTCCCCCCAGGAAGCGCCTGCGCCTGAATGGGGAGGGCACCCAGGGAGAAAAGCAGGGACAAAAGAAGAAAAAAGACTGTCGCTCCGCTCAACTTTTTCATTTCATTGCTCCTGGAGGCCAAAGCCCCAATTTTTTTATATTTTACCAAATTAAGTTAATTTTGGATAGACAGGCGGAGGAGGTCCGCATTTTAAGGAGATTGCGCTTCTGCAGAATAGACGGCGTCAATGCGCCACTCCCCGTTTTCTTTCACCAAAGAGTATCTTCCTTCCTTAGTAACGCTGGTGTCATCCTGGAAGTTGGAGGTGAGGGAGAAAAAAACGGTGGCCGTCTCCGTTCCTTCCTCCACCGACAATATCTTCCAGGTCTGGCTTTTAATCTGGTAAGCCTCGTAGGAGAGGCGATTCAGATCCCGGAAATCCTCCAGGGAAATCTGAGAGCGAACTTTTTCCGACTGAAGATAATAGGCCGTATCGTAATCACCGGAAGACAGCGCTTTGAGGTAACGGTCCACTGTCTGGGCACTGGAAGGAGGGGAAGCAGGGGTGGAAGGTTGAGGGGGTTTTGAACAGGAAGGAACAAGGAAAAGTAAAAAGGTCAGCAAAATTATGCCCATTGTTTTGTGCCAGAACTTCGATTTCTGAACCATACCTGATTAGGATATAAGAAGCCCAATGGGGTGTCAACAACGGCTCCAAGGAAGGATCCCTCAGGGAAGACGCTCTCCCATTTGGCGAAATTAGGGAAGCCTTCAAGGATAGTTTCAGGCTTTTCAGAAATGGGGGAGTCAGAGCCCCTCTTTTTGGAAGACAAAAAATTTCTCTTTTAAATTTAGAAGGGGCCCTATGGGCCCCTTCTGCCTCATTCCAGAACTAACTTCCTTTTAATAAAGTGGATTGGGGAAGATCAGGGTTAAAGGTGCATTAGCGTAAATCACATAACCGTTCCCGGGGAGGAAGTCCTTGTTGCGGGCATTCCTGTAAGTGCCGTTCTCCCAGTAGTAAACGCTTCTAATCCACTTGTTCTGTAAAGCCTCCCCGATGCTCACGGTCTGGTCGCCTTTCTGCACCTTGACGTCAGCCCAGGGGATGTTTGCGGGATAGGGAACGCCAATGTCGTTGCGCCCGGTGTAGAGAGGAATGGAGAAGGTGGGGTGGTAATCCACGACACCGGAGAAAGTTATCTCGGATGCCATCTTCAGATTCAACCAGTAGGCGTCACCCAGGTTAAGCTGAATGCCCTTGGTCTCCCAGAGCTGGGTGGAATCGTTCCAGTACTTTAAAGAGAAGGGAGCGACTTTCCCGAATACCGACTTGGGATCTGGGTCTGTCTGAACAGGGAAGGAGAAGAAGTTCCAACCTGCCGGTGCACTCCAGGTTAGAGCCTGATAGAGATATTCGGAGAGGAAGTGGTTCTGGGCGTTGTCCCAGGCCACAACCAGGAAGGAGTGGGGAGCATCAGGAAGGCCAGTGAAGGTGTATTCAGAAACATTTGCCCCCACAGAGTCAAAGTATTCCCCGTCCAGATAAAGGTCAAATCCCCAGAGGCCGCTTCGGTCATCGGAGGCTGTCCAGTCAATGGTGAAATCACACTTTCCGCTTCCAGCTGGCTTCTTCTTTATATCGTAGGAAACCGTGACCTCAGGAGCTACAGTATCCACAATGAATGGAAGATCAATCGTCTGGAATGCCCCAGAATGCTGGGTGAGGGTTCCCGGGACCTCAGCCTTAAATCTCAGGAAGTAGTTGCCATCGGGAATAGTTCCGGGAGCAGGTGCCCAGAGCCACCAGTAATCCCAGGAATCCCAGAAGGGATACCGGTTGAAGTTCTTGTGGACATAGGTCTCATGGGCTACGGTGTCAACATAGGTTCCGTCTGCCTTGTGCGCAGTGAAGGTCAGGTCCGGAGTGCCCCTCATTAAGGAAATCAGAGGATAGAGGTTATCCCAGATCCCGTCCCCATTGGGAGAGATGGCGATGGCGTTGCGGTCGAGGTCGCCGCTGAATGTGTAACCGAGATAGTAGTAAGAAGTGCCCATCTGGGTATAGAGCCAGGTGTAACCCCACCACCACCAGCCTGTGGGATCGTCAGGAGGAGGATCGATTACCGGGTTGTGCGCCCAGTTTTCCGTGTATCTCGTATCCTGCCAGTCTCCCCAGAAGAGGGTGTAGGGAACGTGCAACTCAGGAACTGTCGCTCCTTGAGGCGTAAACTTCACAAACCCATCCACGAAGATGTTCTCGTAGGTGGTGTTTCCCGCCACGCTTACCGTTACATTCACTAAGGCTGTCCCCCCAGCGGGAACTGTTACAGAAGTGCCTCCGGGGAAGGTAACGCTTCCACCGGCAAGAGTATAAGGAACACGGGAGGAATTGTAGCGCTGAATAGTGGCGCTCAAGTTATAAGTTATATCTGTTGCTCCTGTATTGGCAAGTTTCAGGGTGAAGCTCTTGCTTGTGGCAGAATCTGTATCTCCCAGAGGCTCAGCGGGGTAGTTGGTTATATTATCCACGACCAAAACAGGAGTGAGGATGGCCTTATCCACATTTATTCTTCCGGCTCCCTGCAAGCGGGGGCTGTAGGGAAGGCCGGTTGTGGGATCAGTCAAGAGGGTAGCGGTGTTCATCAAAGCGGCCTTCACCTGAGCCGGTGTCCAATCCGGATGGGCCTGTTTGATCAAAGCGGCGGCACCGCCCACGTGCGGTGAAGACATGGAAGTTCCGGAGTAGTTGGCATATCCGCCCATGGCTAAGGGCACAGTGGACCAGATTCCCCCGCCGGGAGCGGCGATTTCCGGCTTGAAGTTCAAATTGGGATCAGTGCCCCAGGAGGAGAAGTCCACCATCTTGTCGGAGGTGGGGTTGGGGAAGGAAGCGGTTTGCCCGTCGAAGAGCACTTGAGCGGCAGGATGATTCACCAGATAAGTCCCGTAAGTATATCCCGTGAAGACCGCGGGGATGGTAATATCGGCGGCCAGAGCCATGGTGATCATGGCATCCCCTCTTGCAGCGTCGTTCATCACGATAATCCCTGAAGCTCCGTGTGCCTGTGCCTGGCGCGCTTTGTTGACAAAGGTAGCATCCCCAGGTCCGCCGCGCAAAGCCAGGACAATCTTTCCTGTGACATCCTTGCCTGCATAATAAGTGGCGTCATTTCCGTAACCTACATAAACAAAGCTCTGGGGCACGCCCCCGAAAACCGTTACCGGATCAGGAGAAGGGTCGCCCACGGTGTAGGGGCCACGGAATCCGGAGCCGTCAGTGACCAGGAAGCTCACATAGCGGGAGTTGGTGTTCCAGGAAGCGGCCACGGAAGCCGGTCCAGGAGTTGTACAAGGAGAACCCACCGTTGAGATGTCTGCAGGGTAATAAGTGAACCTTCCGGGCTGTTCTCCATAGTAATAGACCTGATTGTAGGGATAAACTCCCCAGTACTCGTTTCCCGCAGAGAGGGAAACAAAAATGCCGTTGTTCACACAGTTTTGAATAGCGACCTGCTCGGGATCGGTGGGGTTGTTCCAGCCCCCGGGGAACCCGAAGGACATATTGATAGAGGCCAGATTCAGACCCTCTAACTTCTTCTGGAGCATCCAGTCAAAGGCCGCGGCAATATCCGCTGAGGTCGCGGAACCGGCTCCGCCCTTAACGATCTTAGCCACGATCAGTTTGGCTTCAGGGGCCATTCCGGTGACCCCACTGGGTGAGGCCGCTTTGGCTGCCATAGTGCCCGAAACGTGCGTGCCGTGACCGTTCAAATCCATGGCATCGTCATCATCGTCACCGGTGTCAATCATGGCAATGACTTTATTGCCAAAGCTACCACCTAAATCGGGATGGTTGTAGTCCACGCCGGTGTCCACTACTCCTACCACTACACCTTCGCCTTTGTATCCCAGGTCAGTCCAGACCTTCGTGGCCCCGGTCAAAACTGTGCTGTATTCCATATCCAGGTAGTAGGTCTTGGTGGGATGGATGTTTTCCTTACCGAAGGCAAGCTGCACCTCGGCGAGTTTCTCTTTGGGGAAGCGGACGACAAGACCGTTGTAAGCGTACTGAAGCTTCTCCTTAACCTCGATATCCCCGATGGAGGCCAGGACGTCCTCGGCCATGATCTGCTCGCTTTTTACTTTGAGAAGATTCCTGCTGATCAGGTTCTTGTCCTGAACTGCGGCCACGGGCGCTTCCTTCAGACCAATGATGGCCGTAATTTTTCCGTCCTCTTCCACCCGGAAATTTCCTTTGGCCACGCCATCATCAGGCACAGGCGCCTGCACACCCTCCTCGGGAAGCGACTTCTGGAAAACCGGGCTGGATTTGGATAGAGAGGAATCCACCTTGCTTGCTTGAGCAAGGTGATTCTCCACGATTTTCTGCGGGGACACCTTCCAGGATTCGGGAATGGTGCGGCCAGGGGTAACCGAGGGGGCAGCCATGCCAATACTGGTGGTGAAAAAGACAAGGAGAGAGACAATGGCTACAAGCGAAATAACTTTTGATCTCTTCAAAATTCGAACCTCCTTTCCTTAAAAGGCTTTTAGCTTAAATTAAAATTATTTTTTACTACAAACCCCCCTTCTTTCTTTTTTGCTTTCTTTGCCCTCCGATTCTGAACGTGCTTTTAACGAAATTATAGGCATTTATTTTAGGCATTTCCAGCGAAGTAGCAAATTATTTTTAAAAAATGGGGACAGTCCCTATTTTTTGTTTTCTTGACCATCAAAAGGAGGGAAATTAAAATTATCCCGGAAGAAAAATCCGTAGAAAGGGGTGAAAATTCTTTTTTTCAAACCAAATAAAGGGGGGAATTAGTTTGAAGAACAGGTTTGTGAAACTAATCAGTCTGATTTTAGTCCTGGCTTTATTGGTTCCGGCCTTCGCCTTCTCAGGAAAGATTGCCCAGGCGGTTGAATCTAAAACCCTGCGCCTGATCGGTACCTCCGATATTCACGGTCAAATTCAGAACTGGGATTACTTTTCCGATACCGCCATCACCAGCTCCAGGAGGGGAATGGCCAAAATTGCCACTTATGTGAACCAGGTGAGGGCCGCCAATCCCTACACCTTAGTGATCGACAACGGGGACACCATCCAGGGAACTCCTTTGAATTACCTCTACAACGTCTTAAGACCCACCGAAACCAACCCCATGGCCGTGGCCATGAACTTTATTGGCTACGACTCCATGACTTTGGGAAACCACGAGTTCAACTTTGGCCTGGATGTGCTGGACAAGTTCATCTCCGAGGCCAGCTTCCCTGTCCTGGCAGCCAACGTGAGGAAAACCTCCGATAACAGTCCCGCCTTCACTCCTTATGTAATCAAGGATATCGGAGGAGTGCAGGTGGGGATTCTGGGCTTAACCAACCAGGCCATCCCTCACTGGGAGAAGCCGGAGAACATCGCCGGATTAAAATTCACCGACCCTGTTGCTGAGGCCAACACCTATGTGCCGCTGATGAAAGCGGCGGGGGCAGATGTGATTGTGATTGCCGCCCACAGCGGCAAGGATGAGACTTATGGCTACGGCCACGAGGAGAACTTCATCAAGGATTTAGCGAATAACGTTCCTGGCGTGGACGTGATTTTGGCCGGACACGCTCACGTGGTGGAGAACTTCACCATGAACAACGTTCTGGTGGTGGCCCCCAGGAATGCGGGCAGGGACGTCTGCGATGTTACCCTGAACCTTTCCGGGTCCGGCACTGATTGGACGGTTACCTCCAAGACCGGGGTAGTTCAATCCGTGGATGCTGTGGCTGAGGATTCCACCTTCCTGAGCACGATGGCCCCCTACCACAATGCCACCAGGGACTACGTGAACACTCCCATCGGGGAAACAACAGGTCCTTTCCCCGGTGGATTTCAGGCCCGGATTCAGGATGGTCCCACTGCGGACTTGATTAACCTCGTTCAGACAGAAGCCGCTGCCGCAGCCGGATACCCTGTGGATGCCTCCTGTGCTGCCCTCTTCACCAATACCGCTATGCTTCCTCAGGGAACGGTGAAGCTGAAAGACGCCTATGCCCTTTACATTTACGACAACACCCTTTATGTGGTGGAAGCCACCGGTCAGATCGTTAAGGATGTCCTAGAGTGGACTGCCAGCTACTTCAACACCTACGATTACAGCCCCTCCGGTCCCACCACTAACCCTTCGGTGCGTGATTACAACTACGATATGTGGTCGGGGATCTCTTACCGCATTGACATCACGAAACCGCCGGGACAGAGAATTTTTGATCTGAAATTGAACGGGGTTCCCATTTCCATGGACCAGAAGATCAGGGTAGCGGTGAACAACTACCGCGCCACCGGCCAGTTCATCCCCAGGGGTGCCACCGTGCTTTACAGTTCCACAACCGAGGTGCGCGACCTGATTGTGGATTATATTTCTCATCATTCCCCCTTAGATCCCAACGCCGTTTTCCAAAAGAACTGGAGCCTATATCCGGACAACTTCCTCAGGCCAGACGAGTACATAACCACGACGGAATTCTGGGATCTTTCCTACTCCGCTTTCCCTGAGCCCAGGACCGATGTTGCCTTCTTGGTCGATGGAGTGCACGACACCGCTCTCTTTGTCCATGCCCGGAATAAAACCTTCAGTTTCCTTACCAGGGACAAAGCGTATCTTGACCTTTGCGTACCAGATATAGGTTTCTTTACGGGCTCTAATATTTATACGATAGATTACATGGATAAGAACATATACTTCAGCGCTATTGTCTACCCTGACTATTCCAAGCCATCATCCGCTTTCCTTTCTGATTTTAAAGCAGGCAAAACTTACTTCCTAACGAGCTCAGGACCAATCACCTCTTCTGATCCCGTGGTCACAAACAGTGCCGCTCTGGACTTCATCTCCGACTCTCGCTACCCCTGGCTGACCTTCATTTCCACAAACGACTTCCACGGACAACTGGAGCCCAAGACTGTTTCCGGGACCCTGGCAGGCGGAGCTGCCTACAATATGACCTACATCAACCAGTACAAGGCGCAGAACCCGGCAGGTACAGTTCTCGTGGATGCTGGAGACACTATGCAGGGAACCCCCATCTCCAACCTCACAAAGGGTGCCTCGGTGATCGATGTCTTTAACCACATGGGTTATGTGGCCTCGGCGTTTGGAAACCACGAATTCGACTGGGGTTTAGCTGTGCTCCAGGAGCGCCTGGCGCAGCAGGAATTCCCCAGATTATCCTGCAACATCTTCAAGGAGGGAACGAACGAATATCCTTCTTGGGTTCAGCCCTATACCGTAGTCCAGTATAAAGGCCTGAAGATTGGCTTGATCGGTGCCACTACCCTGGAAACCCCCTCCATCGTCATGCCCGGAAACCTGGCTGGACTGGAATTCAGAGATGCCGCTCCCATCATCAACCAGCTGGCTCAGGAGCTCAGGGCCGAAGGGGTGAACATGATTGTTGTCCTGGCCCATATGGGCGGAGCGCAGAACGCCACTACGGGTGTAATTACCGGAGAAATTGCGGATCTGGCCCAGCGCTTGACGGGGGTGGATTACATCGTCTCCGGTCACAGCCACACCAAGGTTGCCGGTTACGTGAACGGGATTCCCATTATTCAGGAATACAGTGCAGGAACAGCCCTGGGAATCGCCCAGCTAAGGGTGGACCGCCTCTATAACAGGCTCTTCTCCTCCAGCCTCTCCGTGGTCACTACCTATAACCTCGGGATTACCCCTGATCCCGAAATCTCTGCTCTGGTTCAGTACTATAAGGAAGTTATTGGGCCCATCGTCAATCAGGTGATCGGGACAATCGAGGGGCCGATCACGAGAACTCAGAACTCCGCAGGGGAGTCTGCTTTGGGCAACCTGATTGCTGATGCCCAGATGTGGAAGACCGGGGCCCAGATCGCCTTCATGAACCCGGGAGGAATCAGGGCTGATCTCGCCGGAACTTCTTATCCCAAAGATGTGACCTGGGGAGATCTTTACACTATCCAGCCCTTTGACAACGAACTGGTGACCATGGACTTGACCGGGGCCCAGATCGCCAATATCCTGGAGCAGCAGTGGCCTCCCACGCAAACATCCACCAGGATGCTCCAGATTGCCGGGATCAAGTACTCATACAAACCCACCAATCCTCCCGGCTCGCGCATCGTCTCCCTGACCCTGTCTGACGGGACGCCTATTGATCCGGCAACCAAGTACAAGGTGGTGTGCAACGAATTCATCGCTACGGGCGGAGACAATTTCACGGGCTTCCTGCAGGGGACCAACGTTTATCGCACGGGAATTAAAGACCTCACCGCTTTTGTGGACTATATTCTCTGGAAGTTCGGGACTCCCCCCGCCAATACTCCCATCACTGCGACCATCGAGGGCCGCATCACCCTCGCCCCATAAAAATAGGGACAGTCCCTATTTTTTATTTTTGGTTTGGAGGGGCGCGTTCGGCGCCCCTCCTTCGTTTGCCGTCCCGAGGAATAAAAGATGTAGACTCAGGTAGAGGAATTACGGAAATGAGGGAGCTAAAGGGAGGTGAATAGGATATGAGGGATGTGAGGAAGGAGATCCAGGCGGGAATTTATGCCGCCACCGGGGTGAATAGGATATGAGGGATGTGAGGAAGCCCGATAATGGCATCCAGTTTTCCGGGAAGAGGCTTTTATTCGGGTTTATTTGTATTTTATCCCTATTTCTCTTTTCCACTTCCGCTTATTCGGGAAATTACTTTATTGATTTGTCCCAGGACCACTGGGCCTTCAAGGAGATCCAGTCCCTGGCCCAGGAGAAGGTCATCTCTGGCTACCCCGATGGCACCTTCAGGCCGGAGGCTTCCATCACCCGAGCGGAGTTTGCCAAACTGATAGTTTTGGGAAAGGGGGGTTTAGCGTTGCTTTCTCCTCCACGCCCCACTTTTCCGGACCTTCCCAGGGACCACTGGGCTTACAGATATGTCGAAACCTGCGCGGCCCAGGGGTGGATCAAGGGTTATCCCGATGGAAGTTTCTGTCCCGACCGCCCCGTCACCAAAGCCGAAGCTTTAAAGGTGATTGTGGAAGCGAAGCGCTGGCCCATCCAGAGCAATAATCCAGTGAGATTCCTTGACTGCATGCCTGGAGAGTGGTATTACCCTTATCTTCAGACCGCTTTGTCCTTTGCCTTGATAAAGTTTCCTGATCCGGGATTCACGGAAGAGGTAACAAAAGAAGGACCGCATTTTAAAGAAGTGCTGGGGTACAACTTGCAACCCGATCTGCCCGCCACGCGCGCCCAGGTGGCAGTGCTCATCTACCGCATGCGCTTCCTCCCATAAAAATGGGGACAGTCCCTATTTTTTATTTTTGTTTTGGAAGGGCGCGTTCGGCCTCAATCCTTATTTTGCTGTTTCAAGAAAAACAGCATTATGAGCCTGTTTCAGGTCTTCACAAAAGCTAAGGGCACATTTTCTTCAGGCCTTATAACTTTCTATGATGAAGCCCGATGAACGCCCCGGTGAGCGCCTTGATGAACGGCTTGAGGAACTCCTCCCTCCTTTCCTCTGCTTCCAAAACTTACCGCTTTCATGCTTACTCAACCCCGTCTTTTAATATTCCTTGCCCAGCGCCCCACTTTCCTCTGCTTCCAAAACTTACCGCCCTCATAATTACTCAACCCTGCGTCTCTTAATCTCCCTTGCCCGGCCTCCGCCTTTCCAGTCTTTTCTTGGTTCCCGACCGCTTTATTTCCCCACATTATTTTCCGACTGTTTTCCTACCACTTTTCCCGACTGCTTTGGACTTTCTCAAAAAAGGAAATGCCAATAAACTGAATCCAAAAACTAAAAGGAGAGAAACGATCTGGCTTTAAAAGCTTTTGTTCAGGAAGTGAAATTAATTCTCAAGAGAAGGGGGGAAAGGACAGTCTTGAAAATTAAAGGGTGGAAGAAAGCTGTTTAGCAAAAAAGAAGGGACAGCTTTGTGGAAAAAGGCAAGTCGACTTATTTTGCCTTGTATAATAGAGGTATGAAAAGAGTGGCCATCCTGGGCGCTACTGGATCCATCGGAAAGCAGGCTTTAGAAGTTCTAGAGCGCTTTCCGGAGGAGCTTGAATTGGTGGGGGTCTCAGCGTCCAGATCTTTTGGGGAACTGGCTCGAATTGTTGAGCGCTTCCGCCCCAGGGCAGTGGCCCTTCTTGATGAAGGGGGCCGGGAAGCCCTATGCCCTTCCTTACCTCAAGGCGCTGAGCTTTATTTGGGAGAAGAGGGGCTTGTGGCGCTCGCCACGAGGGAGGACGTGGATTTAGTGCTTGTGGCTGTGGTGGGAATCGCCGGACTCCTTCCCACCCTGGAGGCCCTGAAGGCTGGAAAGACAGTGGCTTTAGCCACCAAGGAAGCTCTGGTGGCAGGAGGGCAGCTAATTCAGGAGGCCTTGCGCTCAGGAAGACAAGGAGCACAGGAAGACCTGCACTTTGGGGGAGGTCGTGAGCAGGAACCCCACTCGTCAGCCCCCCGCCTCATCCCTGTGGACTCGGAGCACTCCGCTATCTTCCAGTGCCTGGAGGGGAAAAGAAGGGAGGAAGTGAAGAGGATCATCCTCACCGCTTCTGGTGGCCCCTTCCTGCGCAGAAGTCCGGCCGAGCTGGAGAAAGTCACACCCCAAGAGGCCCTGGCCCACCCGGTCTGGAAAATGGGGCCCAAGATCTCCGTGGATTCCGCCACCCTGATGAACAAGGCCCTGGAGGTGATCGAGGCCCACTTCCTCTTTGGCTTCCCCCCGGAGCAAATCAGCATCCTCATCCATCCTCAGGGGATCGTCCATGGCCTGGTGGAATTCCAGGACGGCTCCCTTCAGGCTCTGCTTTCCCTCCCGGACATGCGCCTGCCCATTCAGTATGCCCTCCTTTATCCCCGGCGCCTGCCTTCCCTCACGCCTCCCTTGGACCTAGCGGAAATGGAAAAATTGGAGTTCGAGAAAGCAGACCCGGAGCGGTTTCCGGCTATAAAAATGGCCTACGATGTTTTAAGGCTGGGCGGGACTTATCCCGCGGTGTTCTCCGCCGCGGATGAGGTGGCCGTAGAGGCTTTCCTTCAGGGGAGAATTCCTTTCACCAGAATTATCGGGATAGTGGAAGAGGTCATAGCCCGCCATACACCGCTTTCCGGGAGATCGCTCGAGGAGGTTCTGGAAGCCGATCGCTGGGCTCGCGCCGAAGCAAAAAAAATGGGGACAGTCCCTATTTTTTGAAAAATGCCGCGTACGGCTCGTAATCCAATTGGAGGAGCAATTTACCACATCCTCAATCGAGGGAACGGGAAGCAGACCGTTTTCTTCAAAAGCGGGGACTACCTCGCTTTCCTCCGCCTCCTCAGGGAAACGAAAAAGAAATACTCCTGGTCCATTTTCTCCTATTGCCTGATGCCCAACCACTTTCACCTGGTCCTCTCTTCTCCAGAGGGGAAAGACCTGAGCCGGGGAATGCACTGGCTTTGCACCAGCCATGTTCGCCGCTATCACAAGGAGCATGGGACGAGCGGCCACATCTGGCAGGACCGCTTCCGGAGCTTCCTCGTTCAGGAGGACGAGCAATTTCTCATGGTTATGCGCTATGTAGAGGCCAATCCCTTGAGGGCGGGATTGGCCTCTCTTCCTGGCGAGTGGAAGTGGTCCTCTTTCCGGGAAAGGGAAGGGGGAAAGGTGAAGATCCCCCTTCTTGATGCCAGCCCGGTCCCTCTTCCCCGAGACTGGGGCACCTATGTCATGGAAGCAGTAAGCCCCGGAGAGCTGGAAAAATTGAGAGCCTGTGCCAACAGGCAGGTCCCTTTCGGAAGCAGAGGGTGGGCGGAGGAAATTAGAAAAAGGCTCGGCCAGGAGGCGCTTCCGAAGCTGAGGGGAAGGCCCAGAAAAAAATAGGGACTGTCCCTATTTTTTTGTCCCTATTTTTTGGTGTAGAATACCCTCAGCAGGTGACTGGAGCTGGTCCTCCTTCAAAGAAAGGATAGGGGCCTCTTCGGGGATCAAACTTCTCGACCCCAGCCCTGTGCCTTTGCCCCTTGACTGGAGCACTTATGTGAATAAACCTCTCTCCGAGGGAGAACTGGAGAGGCTGAGAGCGAGCTCCAACAAGCAAATTCCTTTTGGAGAGAAAAATTGGCTGCATGAAATCGAAGAAAAACTGGGCCTGAAACCCCAGATCAGATCCAGGGGGCGGCCGCGGAAATTTTAGAAAAAAATAGGGACTGTCCCCATTTTTTGGTAGAATGGGTGAGATGAGAGCACGAGAAATTGTAAGCTTGATCAACGGCAAAGTCCTATCCGGAGAATCCCTGCTGGACGAAGTGGAAATTAAAAGGGGATTCGCCGCTGACTTATTAAGCGACGTACTGGCCCTGGTGGAAGTAGAAAACAGGGACGTGGTCCTGATAACAGGAATAACTAACCCTCAAATTGTGCGCACAGCCGTGCTCATGGACATTCCCATGGTGATCGTGGCCCGAGGGAAACGCGTCCCCTGGGAAACGATAACCCTGGGTGAGGAAAAAGGAGTAATCGTAGTATCCACGGAGCTCATCGTTTTCGTTACCTGCGGGCTGCTCTATAAAGCTGGAATCGAAGGGGCCCGAATAACCAGGGGACCTTGAGCGACCTGCTTTACAGCCACACATACCAGATTCAGGGGCGAGACTTTGAACACGGGGGTGAGGCTTCTTCAGACATAAAGGAGGCTTTAAAGCGCATGGGGATCAATCCCCAGGTTATAAAAAGGACAGCCATCGCCTCATACGAAGCGGAAATGAACATCATCGTGTATACGGAAAAAGGAGAGCTCTTACTTGAAGTCTATCCGAAAATGATCAGGGTTACCGCCACCGACCGGGGACCAGGGATCGAGGACGTGGAGTTAGCCATGAAGGAGGGATACTCCACTGCTCCTCCGGAGATTCGGGAAATGGGTTTTGGATCAGGGATGGGCTTACCCAATATCAAGAAAAATGCCGACCGATTGCTTATTGAGAGCCACCCTGGAAAGGGCACGAAAGTGATTTTTGAAATAGATATTCCCAATGCCAGCGTTTAACCTTTACTTCCATTCACTGCGCATAAAGGAGGACGTGTGCAAGGGCTGCACCCATTGCCTGCGCAATTGTCCCACAGAGGCCATCAGGGTGAGAAACCGCTTAGCTCAAATCAAGGATTTAAAGTGCATTGATTGCGGGGATTGCGTGCGCTTCTGCCCCTGGGGAGCGAACGAGGTTTTAACCGATGACCTTTCGGTTCTCTCTCACTACGAATACAGAGTGCTGGTGATTCCTCCCGCCTTTCTCTCCCTGGATTTCCTGGGATTAAGCACATCCGAAGTAATGGGCCGAATCTTTGCCCTGGGGTTCCAGGAGGTCTACGAGGAGGGGATAGGCGAGGAAGCCTATTTAGAGGAAACGCGCCGCATCCTCACAAAGGGGAATGTGAAGAAACCTTTGATTTCCGTCGCCTGCCCGGCCGTGATCAGGCTGATGCAGGTCAGGTTTCCTGATCTGCTCCCACATCTTTCCCCCTTGAATACTCCCAGGGACATTTTGGGGGCCACAATCAGGCGTAAGTTAGGAAAAAATTCGGGGCTTTTCTATCTTGCACCCTGCCCCGCCAAAATTACTGCCATCAGGAACCCCCAGGGGATCGAGAAATCCCCTTATGATGGTGTGATCGCAGCGAATATCCTCTATCGGGAAATCCTCAGGGTCAATGAGACTGCCTCGGGGAAAGTACACCTTTCGGGTCCGAGCGGGGTAGCCATTGGCAGAATTGGCGGGGAAAAGGAATTCCTCTCTCCCTTAAGGGTGCTGGCGATTGACGGGATCACCAACGTGGTCAGATTTTTAAAAGAGCTCGAGATGGAAAAAGTACCCGCCCTTGACCTGATTGAAGGCCGCTCCTGTCCCAATGGGTGCGTGGGGGGCATCCTCCTTCCTGAGAGGGACTCCTTTTTGAACCTTTACCGTCTGGAGCAGGAAGAGCGGAAAAGGGAAAATGCGATTTCCCCTCTTTCCAGGGAGGATATGGCGGATTTTCTCTATTTAACCATGCCCATCCAACCAAGACCGCAGTACTTTCTCTCCGAAAATATGGAAGCCGCCGCCAAGCTCCTGAAGATGATTGATAAGTTCTACGAGAAGCTTCCCAAAATAGACTGCGGGTCATGTGGTGCTCCCACTTGCAGGGCACTGGCAGAGGACGTTGCCAAGGGCGAAGCTTCTCTTGAGGACTGCATCTTCCTCCAAAAGAAGGGTTAGTTTGCCCCCGGGCTAAATTAGAAGCGAGGTGTAGCTGAAAATGGTGAGTATTAAAGAAATAGTCGACCATTTAAATTTAAAGGTGTATGCCACCGGGAAAGAAGCTTCCATAGATAAGGGATATACTGGGGACCTCCTTTCCCTGGTGATTGGTTCCGCTCCTTCTGGGGCCCTGTGGATTACCGTGCAAAGGCACGTGAACATCGTGGCCGTAGCAGCGCTTAAGGAAATTCCCGCAATAGTCATCGCTCAGGAGCTACTTCCGGAAGAGGATGTGATGAAGAAAGCTGAGGAAGAGGGGATCTGGCTTTTAGGAAGCCCGGATGATGCCTTTACCCTGAGTGGAAAAATTTTCCAGTTGCTTCAAGGTGGAAAAATTCCGCGCTGACCTTCATATCCACTCCACGCTTTCCCCCTGCGGAAGCCTGAAAATGTCCCCTTCGCGCATCCTGGAAAGTGTAGTGGAAATGGGGATAAATTTAGTGGCCATCACAGACCACAACGCTACTTTAAACAGCGTAACGCTAGGAAAAATGGCGAGGAAGAGGAGCCTGCCCTTCTTTTATGGAATAGAAGTGCAAACTCAGGAGGAAGCGCACCTCCTCGTTTATTTTGATGACCTCTCCTCCTTTGAGCTTTTGGGAAAGGAAATTTACGACCGTCTCCCGCAGGTGAAGAACGACCCTCAGCACTTTGGAGACCAAGTGGTCGTGGACGAGGAGGAAAACGTGATCTATTTTGAGGAGAAGCTTCTTTTGAACTCCGTGGCGATTTCTGTGGAGGGCCTCTCGCGCCTTGTTACAAAAATGGGAGGACTGATTATTCCCGCACATGTGGACTCCCTTCACTTCAGCCTTCCCGGGCAGTTGGGATTTATCCCTCCCGAACTGCGCTTTCCTGCCCTTGAGGTCTCCCACGCCTTTTTGAAAAAAAATCCCTCAGCGCGCGACCTTTTGGGGTATCCTCTGGTATCCTTTTCCGATGCCCACTATCCCGAGGAAATCGGCAGGGCAGTAACGGTACTCCTGATGGAAAAACCCACCCTTGAAGAGTTGAGGCTTGCTCTGGAGGGGAAAGGGGGAAGAGGGATAATCCGCTTAGAAATCGGGAGGGAATCCTTAGGGAATGGATGAACTCCTTCTCCACGTTCTGGATATTGTGCAGAACTCGATTAGCGCAGGAGCCAGCTTGATTTCCGTAGAGATCAGAGAGCGCGTGGAGGAGGATCTTCTGGAGATCACAGTGGAAGATAACGGCCGGGGTATGGATGAAGAGACTCTGAAAATGGTGGAAGATCCCTTTTTCACCACCAAGTCCGGAAAGAAAGTGGGCCTGGGAATTCCCCTTTTGAAGCAGACGGCCCTCTCCACCGGAGGTGATTTAAAGGTCGAATCCCAGGCCGGGAAAGGCACAAGGATAAAAGCACAATTTCCGCGCAGCCATATTGACCTTCCCCCGCTGGGGGATTTGCGCGGGACCATTCTGGCCCTGGTTTACGCTTCAGAAAGAGCGGACATCCTTTTCCGCTATTTAAAAAACGGAAAGGAGCTGGTTCTGGACACTCGAGAAATAAAAGCGATTTTAAATGATGTACCCCTTTCGCATCCCTCGGTGATTAAGTTTTTGAGAGAATTCATAAATGAGAAAGTAAAGGAGCTGGAGAGGATCTTTCCTGAACAAGATTAAGAAAAATATTTTACCTTGAATTCCGGAAGCATTTTAAATAAAGTAATCCTGAGTAAAATATTTGATAAAATATTGGCTAATTGAAAAAGCCCTCAACTGAACAGGAGGTTTCAATGAACGAGCAGATTGTTATTCCTGAGAACGAGCAGTACCAGGAACTGAGGGAATTCATTTCGGAACACAAAAACTCTAAAGGCGCCTTGCTCAACGTTCTCTATAAAGCCCAGTCACTTTTTGGATACCTTCCCAGGGAAGTGCAATATTTCATTTCCAGAGAGCTGCATGTTCCCCCATCCCAGATCCTGGGAGTGATCACGTTTTACCATTTTTTCCGCACACAGCCCGTAGGGAAGTACGTCATAAACCTCTGCCTGGGGACTGCCTGTCACGTAAAGGGAGCGGCTGACGTTTTGAAGGCCCTCTCAAAGGAGCTCAAGATCGATGTAGGGGAGACCACGGAGGACAGGCTCTTCACCCTGTCTACTGCTCGCTGTTTTGGTGCCTGTGGTTTAGCCCCAACCATGATGGTAAACGAGGAGATTTACGGCAGGTTGACTCCCCTCAAGGTGGTCAATGTCATAAAGGAGATCCGGGAAAGGGAGCTCAATCGCCAAGCCCTCAAAACTTTACAAGATAAAAAATAAAAATACGGAGGATGGAGAATGAAGCTGGAAGAGCTGAGAAAAATAAGAGAAAGGGTTCAACAGGAACTGAGCCTGAGAGAGGGAAAAGCAAGAATAAAAATTATCATTGGGATGGGAACCAGCGGCATTGCGGCCGGAGCAAGGGAGACCTTAAGGGCCTTTTTGTCGGAAATTGAAAATAGAAATCTCACAGACGTCCTCGTGACGCAGACCGGAGAAAAAGGGCTGGCTTCCCAGGAACCGGTGGTGATCGTGGAGGAGTCTGGAAAACCCGGGATAGTCTATGGAATGGTTACGCCGGAAGTGGCGAAAAGGATAGTGGCAGAACACATAGTGAATGGGGTGGTGGTCTCCGAGTACGTAATTCAGGTTGAAGATTAAGGAGTCCAATAATGAGAAAAAGACTGGACGTTCTCATCTGTACGGGAGCAAACTGCCTCTCCTCGCGCAGCCTGGAGTTTAAGAAGAAGCTGGAGGAGGAATTAGAGAGGAGGCAACTTCAAGAGGAAGTCAACATAGTGGGAACCGGGTGCATGGGTCCCTGTCAGCTGGGCCCCGTGATGATTGTCTACCCTGAGGGTTCCTTTTACGTAAAGCTCAAGGACGAGGACATTCCCCAAATAGTTGAAGAGCACTTCCTCAAGGGAAGACCCGTAAAAAGGCTTTTATGGACTGCCCCTGAGGCCGCGAAGATCGTCGAGGAAAAAAAGAAGATTCCCTTCTTCGAAAAGCAAGAGAAGGTTGTCCTTAAAAACTGCGGCAGAATCGACCCGGAAAACATCGAGGAGTATATCGCCTACGGAGGGTACGAGGCCTTAGCCAAAGTCATGTCAGAGATGACGCCTGAAAAGGTGATCGAGGAACTGATCAAGTCGAAATTAGTAGGAAGAGGAGGCGCCGGTTTCCCCACGGGCCTGAAATGGAAATTCACACGGGAAGCGAAGGGCGATGAAAAATACGTGGTCTGCAATGCCGATGAAGGTGACCCAGGAGCTTTCAAAGACCGAGCGATCCTGGAAGGCGATCCCCATGCTGTAATTGAAGGTATGATCATTGCCGGCTATACCATAGGTGCGCACAATGGATACATTTACATTCGTGCTGAGTACCCCCTGGCCATAAAGAGGCTGGAAATTGCTCTGGAACAGGCCAGAAAATACGGCTTGCTGGGAAAGAACATCTTGGAAACAGGCTTCAATTTTGACATTGAATTGAGAATGGGGGCCGGGGCTTTCGTCGCCGGGGAAGAAACGGCGCTTCTTTCCTCCATTGAAGGGAAGAGAGGGATGCCCCGCTTCAAGCCTCCATATCCCGCCCAGAAGGGTGTTTGGGGAAAACCCACGCTGATCAACAATGTAGAGACTTTGGCCAACATCAGGCACATCATTTTAAACGGAGGAGAGTGGTTCGCTTCCATAGGTACGGAGAACAGCAAGGGCACTAAACTATTCGCGCTCTCAGGAAAGGTGAACAACACCGGTTTGATTGAGGTTCCCTTCGGATTGACTCTGGGGGAGGTAATCTTCGATATTGGCGGCGGGATCCCCAAAGGGAAAAAATTCAAGGCTATCCAGATGGGAGGCCCATCGGGAGGATATATTACCAGCGAGTTCCTGAATCTTCCTGTGGATTATAAGGAAATAGAGAAGACGGGTTCCATAATCGGCTCCGCGGGAATGATCGTCCTCGACGAGGACAACTGTATGGTGAACATGGCCAAGTTCTTCGTGGAGTTCACGATGTCGGAATCCTGTGGCCAGTGCACCCCCTGCAGGGTGGGCCTGAAGCAAATGTACGGTATTCTCGACAGAATTACGAACGGGCAGGGCACTCTGGATGACCTAACTCTTTTGGAAAAACTGGGAAAACAGATAAAGAGCTCCTCTATGTGTGGCCTGGGGCAAACAGCCCCCAACCCGGTCCTTACCGGTTTAAAATATTTCCCTGAAGAGTTTCTGGAACACGTTCTTTACAAGAAGTGTCGCGCCGGAGTGTGCGCTTCGCTTTTCTATGCCCCCTGCACCAATGCCTGTCCCGCGGGTGTGGATGTCCCTCGCTACCTCGCCCATATGACGGAGGGAGGGCTCAAAGAGGCTTTCCTGGTGCACATGGAGAACAATCCTTTCCCCAGCGTGTGCGCCAGAGTCTGCCCCGCATTCTGTGAAAGACCGTGCGAGAGAGGCAAATTCGATGAACCCATCGCTATCAGGGAGGTAAAGAGGCTCTTTGCGGATTGGGCCATGGAAAACGACGTGGAATTCAACCCTCCCTTAGAACTTAGGAAGGAAAAAGTGGCCATTGTCGGTGCTGGCCCTGCGGGACTTTCCTGCGCTTACTTCCTTACCAGGCTGGGTTACAGGCCCGTAGTATTCGAGTCCCTTCCTGTACCCGGGGGAATGATGCGGGTGGGCATCCCGGACTACCGACTCCCCAAGGATGTCCTGAATGAGGAGATCGCGAGGATTGTGGAATCAGGGGTAGAGCTGAGACTTAATTCCCCGGTTTCGAGCCTTCAGGAGCTGAAAGAGATGGGTTTCGACGCTGTCTTTATCAGCGTAGGGGCCCACCGCTCAGAAAAGTTAAACGTCAAAGGCGAGGAGCTGGAAGGGGTTACAGGCGGCATTGATTTCCTGCGCGAAGTGAACCTGGGGAAGAAAATGGACCTCAAGGGGAAAAGGGTGGCAGTGGTCGGTGGTGGCTCAACCGCCATGGACGCGGCCCGAACTGCCTTAAGGCTTAAGGCCAGCGAAGTTTCCGTAATCTACAGAAGGTCCAGGGAGGAAATGCCCGCCCAGGCTGCGGAAGTGGAGGAAGCCATCGAGGAGGGCATCAAATTCTACTTCCTCACGAACCCCGTAGAATTCGCCGGATCAACAAGAGTGGAAAAGATTAAGTGCGTGCAGATGGAATTTCAGGGGTTCGATAAGAGCGGAAGAAGAAGACCGGTGCCCAAAGAGGGAACGGAATTCGAAATAGAGACGGATTTCGTGCTCCTGTGCCTCGGGCAGAGGCCAGAGCTTTCAGGATTTGCTGAGGAATTGGAGACCAACAAAGACGGAACGATAAAGGTTGACAAGGATACCCTGGAAACGAGTTTAACTGGAGTCTTTGCAGGCGGTGACGCTGTGCTGGGCCCCGCGACCGTTGTGGAAGCTGTGGGCCAGGGAAGGAAGGCCGCTCTCTCCATTGACAGATACCTCGGGTATGAAGGAAAATTCCCCTTCCCCAGGAGGGAAGTGGTAGAGACCTCTTTCAACGAGGAGGAATACCTGAAGGTGATCCCCAGGAAGACTCCAGCTCTGGAAATGGTTGAGGAGAGAATTAAGTCATTCATCGAAGTGAATAAGGGGATTCTTCTTCAGGAGGCCCTTGAGGAATCAAAGAGGTGCCTGAAGTGCGATAGGGGCAAGGAGGTCGTGAGCGAAAAATTGGAAAAGGAAAAAGTGAGAATTCCTTTAGGAGGTTGAGATGACCGGAAAAAAGCAATTAACGGTTAATAGATCATCCGGGAAAGAGGGACCTTTATGGAAAAGGTGAGAATCCTGAAAAGGTTTGAGCCCAGAAAGGAAAACCTCTTATCCCTGCTCCATGCTCTTCAGAGGAGTAACCCTCAGAACTACCTGGAGGAAGAGGATTTGAAACTGGCGGCAAATTACCTTTCCCTTCCCTTGAGCTTTGTGAGCAGCGTGGCCACTTTCTATTCCATGTTCAGCCTGAAGCCCCGGGGGAAATACATCGTGCGCATCTGTGAATCCCCTCCCTGCCATCTGGTGGGCGCCGAGTCAATTATTGACGCGGTGAGCAACTTTTTGGGCATAAAAGTGGGAGAGACCACCCCGGATGGCCTTTTCACCCTGGAATTATCCTCCTGCCTGGGGGTCTGCGGTGTAGCTCCGGCGATGATGGTCAACGAGGAGGTCTACGGAAACCTGACACCGGAGAAAGTTCGTTCTGTCCTTAATGATTTGCGGAGGGGAAAATGAGATTAGCTCGCAGTCATGTCCTGGTATCGATTGATATCGAAAGCGTGGCCTCAGGAGCCTGGGAGGTTTTAAAAAGACTGAAAGAGGAGATTTCCCGGAGAGGCCTCTGGGAGGAAATTAAAGTTCTGGAAACTGGAACCCTGGGAGTTACCGGGCTGGGTGTGGTTCTGGCAGTCTATCCAGAGCGCATATATTACGGGAAGGTGAAACCTGAGGACTGTCCTCGGATCGTGGAGGAGCATTTCCTCAAGGGCCGTCCGGTTCAGGACCTGATCATAAAAGAAGAGGTTGTTAGGGCAGTAAGAAGGGACCTGATAGGCCCCATGAGGGAGCAAAAGAGGGTGGTCCTTGAGAACTCGGGTATAATCGATCCCGAGAAAATCGAGGAGTACCTGGCGCGAGATGGTTACACTGCTCTGGAAAAAGCCCTCTCCCTGACCCCGGATGAGGTCATTGCCGAGGTCAAGAAATCCGGCCTGAGAGGAAGAGGAGGAGCTGGATTCCCCACAGGAATTAAATGGGAGGGAGCGCGCAAGGCCTCGGCTATGGAAAAATTCATCATCTGCAACGCTGACGAAGGGGAGCCCGGGACCTTCAAGGACAGGCTGATTCTGGAGGGTGACCCCCATAAACTGATTGAAGGATTGATCATCGCGGGCTACGCCGTGGGTGCAAGGAAAGGATATATCTACATCAGAGGGGAGTACGCCCTTTCCCTGCACAGGATGCACAAGGCCATTGAAGATGCCCGAAAATATGGGCTCTTAGGAGAAGACATTTTGGGCAGCGGATTCTCCTTTAATCTGGAGATCAAAGAGGGGGCCGGCGCCTATGTCTGCGGAGAGGAAACCGCGCTCATGGAATCCCTGGAGGGCAAAAGGGGCAACCCCCGCATTAAACCCCCTTATCCCACAGTAGTAGGCCTTTTTGGCAGTCCCACCGTGATCAACAACGTGGAGACCTTAGCGAATATCCCCGCAATTATCAGAAAAGGAGCGGATTGGTTCCGCACTATGGGTACGGAGTCCTGTCCCGGAACCAAGGTGTACACCATTTTGGGCGACGTGAACTTTCCTGGCCTGATAGAAGTTGAGATGGGAACTACGCTTTATGAAATTATTTTCGGCTACGGAGGGGGCATTAAAGGAGGGAAAAAGTTCAAAGCAGCCTTAGTGGGTGGGGCGGCAGGGGTTTTCCTCCCGGAATCCCTCCTCAATGTGCGCATGGATTTCGATAACTTAAAGCAGTACAAAGCCGTCCTCGGGTCGGGCGCTATTTTGGTGATGAGTCAAGAAGCCTACATCCCAAAAATGTTGCACTCAGTACTCTATTTCTTCCGTCACGAGTCCTGTGGACAGTGCTCTCCTTGTCGCTCCGGGACGCGAGAGTTATACCGCATTTCCGGACACCTTCTGGAGAGAAAAGGGAAAGCGGAGGATCTGAATACAATGGTCAAGCTGTCAGAAGCCTTGTGGTACTCCTCACTATGTCCTCTGGGGCAATCTCTGATCATGCCTGTGAAATCTGCTTTGGAAAACTTCCGGGAAGAATTCCTTCCCCTTGTTCAATAATTCAGGAGGTAAATGATGGGAAAAGTGAGACTGAAAATAGACGGAAAAGAAATTGAAGTAGAAGAAGGTAAGACCATACTGGAAGCGGCGAAGGAAGCGGGTATTGAAATTCCCACCCTTTGTTACCACGAAAAGTTGCTTCCCTATGGAGCCTGCCGCATGTGTGTGGTGGAAGCGGGACCCGGAGCCTTAAAGCCGGCTTGCGCTACCTATGTCACGGACGGGATGGAAGTAAAGACCTCCACTCCGGAAATCCAGGAAGTGAGGATGACGGTACTCCAACTCCTTTTCGGGGAGCGCAACCACTACTGCATGTACTGCGAGTCCAGCGGAAACTGCGAGCTCCAGAACCTGGGATATAAATTCGGTCTGGATCATTTTGAATTCCCTCCCTATGAGGATAAGTATCCTGTGGATGTCTCTCACCCGTACATCCTTCTGGATCAGAACCGCTGCGTGCTCTGCCGCCGTTGCGCTCGGGCTTGCGCTGAACTCGGGGGACATTTCGTGCTGGAAGTAAAGAACCGGGGTTACCAGAGCCTGATCAACATTGATCTGAATAACCAGTTTGCTCAGTCTTCCTGCGTCTCCTGTGGACTGTGTGTCCAGGTCTGTCCCACCGGAGCGCTTGTGGATAAAAGGGCTTCCTACCTGGGAAGGAAAGAGCAAGCGGAGGTCATCAAGACGAATTGCGATCGCTGCCCCGTGGGTTGCGGCATCGAGGTTTACAGGCGGGCGAACTTTATTTTGAAGGTTTACGGGGATTGGGATTCACCGATTAACCAGGGAGTGCTGTGCAAGAACGGACGCTACCTTCCCCTTTATGAAGACCGGCCCCGCCTCAACGCCCCCAAGCTCAAAGAGAGTGGAACCTGGACCCGGATTTCTCCAGAGATGGCCTTCAAATTGATCGGGGAGAGAAAAGGAGAGGCTGCGGTTTTCCTGGAGGGAAGTCTGCCTCTGGAGCTTCTTCAGGCTTTTAAGGCTGCTTTCGGAGAGCGGGTTTTCGCTCTGAACGAGGTTAATCCTCCCATCCCATCAACGGCCACTTTAAAGGACCTGGAGGATGCAGATACCTACCTCGTAGTGGGCGTGGATTTGAACGAGCGCTACGAGGTCGTGGGCTCCATGATCAAGCGCAGGGTTGTCCCCCAGAACGCCAGGCTGATTGCTGTGGAAGCGGGTAGCCTCTCTAGAATTACGGATTTCTCTTACGAATATAAAGACATTGACACCGCTCTGGGAGAGGCCAGAAAAGGGGAAAAGGTTGTTGCCGTTTATTCTTCCCTCCCCGAGGGGATCAGCGAGAGATTAGAGACCGAATCCGGCTTCAAATATCTCTTTTTACCCTACGAGGCTAACACCATGGCCCTTAAGGAGTTGGGGATCGAACATAAAGTACCCCAGGAAAAAGTGAAAATTTATGTCGGGGAAAGCATTTCCCCCGCCCGTTCCCCAGGGGATTTTATCGTTGCCTTTACTCCCTTTGAAACCCCGGAACTCAAATCCGTAGCCGACCTGTTAATCCCCACTACCTGGTATCTGGAGGATGAGGGAACCTTTATCACCTTAGAGGGTAAAAAAGTTGTGCGCCAGAGAGTAGTTACCCCTGCCGAGGGTGTCTTGACCGTGGAAGAGATCTCCTCTCGGCTTCTAAAAATTTAAGGCAAAGGTCAGGAGGAACGCCATGAAGAAGATAACCTTAGCGAGCGACTGGTTAGAGGGGTGTGCGGGTTGCCACATGTCCCTCTTAGATATGGACGAGCGATTAGTGGAGCTGATCAATGAGGGTTTGGTGATCACCGCCACACCTATAACCGACCTTAAGGCCCCCGCTTTCGGAACGGATATCGGGGTGCTCGAGGGAGCAGTGGCCACCGACCACCACGAGGAGGTAGCGAAACTCTTCCGCGAGCGCTGCAAGATCCTGGTTGCTTTAGGGGACTGTGCGGTCTTCGGCGGGATCAACACCATGAGAAACTACATTCCCATCGAGGAGCTTTTAAAAAGAGGATATGTAAACACTGAGAGCACGGTGGAGGGAAAGATCCCCCAGGGTCCGGGAATTGGCAAACACCTCAAGAAGTGCATGGCCCTGAACGAAGTGGTAAAGGTGGACTTCTACATTCCCGGGTGCCCTCCCTCGGCGGACGCTATCTATAAAGTGCTCAAGGATATCTTGGAGGGGAAAACCCCAGAGCTCAAAGAAGAGCTTCTGAAGTATGATTAGGAGGAACTATGGGAGAAAAAATTACGATAAATCCAGTTACCAGAATTGAAGGTCACGCCAGGGTTTCCATCTTCCTGGACGATCAGGGAAAGGTGGAAAAGACCTACTTCCACGTGGATCAGTACCGCGGTTATGAAAAGTTCACCGAGGGCAGGCCCTTCTCGGAGATGCCCATGATCACTGAGCGCATCTGCGGCATCTGCCCCATCTCTCACCATTTAGCCTCGGCCAAAGCCTGCGACGCCGTCATTGGCGTGGACATTCCCAGGCCGGCCAAACTTCTGCGAGAGCTTGTCCACATGGGACAGATCGTCCAGTCCCACGCCATGCACTTCTTTGAGCTGGCTGGCCCGGACCTCCTTTTGGGGTGGGATGCGGACCCCGCCGTGCGCAATGTGGTGGGGCTGATTCAGGCTAACCCGGATATAGCCTTAAAGGCCGTGAAGCTGCGCAAATTTGGGCAGAGAATCATTGAGCTTACGGCGGGAAGAAGGATCCACCCCACCTTCGCCGTTCCCGGAGGGGTGAACGCCGCACTCGATGAAGCTCGCAGGGATGAAATGCTCTCTTTCCTGGAGGAGGGAATCCCGTACATTCAGGAGGGAATCGAGATCGCCAAAAAGTGGATTTCCGAGCACAAGGATGAGTGTAATCAATTTGCTTCCTTCCCCTCCGGGTATATGGGGCTTGTGAAAAAGGACGGTTCCTTAGAGCTCTATGACGGTATTGTACGCTTCATGGATAAGGAGGGAAAGATCGTCAGGGAGTTCGAGGGCAAAGATTACCTGAAATACATCGGGGAGAAAGTTGAAGACTGGAGCTACCTCAAGTTCCCATTCTTCAAAGAGCTCGGTCCGGAAGAGGGCTTCTACCGCGTGGGACCGCTGGGGCGCCTGAATGTGGCGGACTCCATCTCCACTCCTCTGGCTCATAAGGAGTTCCTGGAGTTCAAAAAGGTGAACGGGGGAAAGCCCGTGGAGAGCTCGCTTTACTACCACTATGCGCGCTTGATTGAGACCCTCTATGCCGCCGAGCGTGCTATAGAGATCCTGAAAGACCCCGACATTCTTTCTCAGGACGTTTTCACTTTCGGCACCCCCAAAAACGAGGAAGGGATCGGCGTGATCGAGGCACCCCGGGGGACCCTGATTCACCATTACTGGGTGGACGGAACCGGGACCATGAAGAAATCCAACCTGATCGTGGCTACCGGGCACAACAACTGGGCTATGAGCAAAGCTGTGGACCTCGTGGCCAGGGGATTCGTGGACGGCAAAAACCTCAAGGAGGGAATGCTCAACCGCGTGGAAGGAGCTATCCGCTGTTACGATCCCTGCCTCTCCTGCTCCACTCATGCTGTGGGGAAGATGCCCCTGATCGTAGAAATCTACAACCAGGAGGGGAAACTGGAAAAAAGGATTCAAAGAGATTAGGCTCCTTTTAATCGCCTACGGCAATCCTTATCGCCAGGACGACGGGATCGGCCATTATGTCGTCCAGAAGGTGGAGGTTTCCGCTAAAAAGCTTTTCCTCCAGGAGCTTTCTTTAGACCTCCTTGAGGAATTGGTGCTTTGTGATTATGCCGTATTCGTAGATGCGGCTTTGGAAGGGGAGGAAGTGCGGGTGAGGGAAATTTTCCCGGAAAATAAGCCCTCCTTCCTTTCCCACCACCTCCTTCCGGAGCAATTCCTGTTCTGGCTCGAGGAACTCTATCACCTGAGACCTCGAGCCTTTCTTCTTTCTTTAAGAGGGTACAATTTTGATTTTGGCGAGGGTCTCTCACCCGAAGCCCTGGCTTCTGCCGAAAAGGGAATTAAAATACTGGAAAACCTGATAAAAGAAGTGCAAGAAAGAGAGGAAGAGAATGAGCGACCCCAGAATTGATAAGTTGGCTCAATTACTTGTGGATTATTCTGTGGAAGTAAAACCAGGAGAGGTTGTGGTCATTAACTCCACCCCTGAAGCCGCGGACTTGGTGCGCGCAGTTTACAGGGAGGTTCTCCTCCACGGAGGCCATCCCCTGTTGCGCCTGGGACTGGACGGGCTGGACGAGATCTTTTTCCGCTATGCCTCAGAGGAACAGCTCGATTTCGTCCCGGAAATCAGAAGATTTGAGGTGGAGCACATGGATGCCCAGATCGGGATCGGAGCCCCGGCAAATTTGAGGGAGCTTGCAGGCATTGATCCCAAAAGGATTACAAGAAGGCGCAAGGTCCTGGAGCCACTTATGAAGAGGTTCATGAAGTCCAGGAAGGAAGGGGGCATCAAATGGGTGGGCTTTGATTACCCCACGAATGCCCTGGCTCAGGAGGCCGGGATGTCCCTCGCCGATTATCAGGAGTTCGTGTTCCAGGCCTGTTTGCCCGACGAAAATGATCCCGTAGGCTACTGGAAGAAAGTACACGAGGAGCAGGAGCGTTTGGCCGAGTTCTTAGGTCAAGTGGAGGAGCTGCACTTTGAGGGCCCCAATCTCGACTTGAGGATGAAGGTCAAAGAAAGAAAGTGGATCAACTGCGACGGCAAAATCAATATGCCGGACGGGGAGATCTTCACGGGACCAATTGAGGATTCCGCCGAGGGATTTATTTACTTTGAATACCCCAGCGAGTTCTACGGGAAGCCCGTGGAGGGAATACGCTTGGAGTTCGAGCGCGGGGAAGTGGTGAAATTTTCTGCAGAAAAGGGAGAGGAGAGCCTAAAAGCCGCTTTGGAAATTGATCCCGGGGCCAGGAGGATCGGCGAAATCTCCTTCGGCACGAACTTCGGCATCCAGATCTGCACCAAAAACGTCCTTTTCGACGAAAAGATCGGGGGCACCGTGCATCTCGCTTTGGGGAACTCCTATTCGGAATCTGGAGGAGTGAACGAGTCAGCCATCCACTGGGATATAGTGCGGGAGATGAAGAACGGCTCAAGGGTGAAAGCGGACGGAAAGGTGGTCTACGAGAACGGAAAATTTTTAAATTTTTAAAATAATTTCTTTGTGAATTTAAATAGGTTATAATTTGGGGGAAAGATTAGCTAATCACATTCTGCTAAGAAGACAAGTCGTTAGAAATGAGGAGGTGTAAATTTATGTTGGGAAAGTTTAAGGTGGTCCTGAGCTGGTTGCTCGTTTTCTCTCTGATTTCCTTCGCCTATCTGCCCTCTTCCACATCCGGGCACAACGAAGAATGGACCTGTTCCGCAGATTTCGGCACCACGCCCAAAATCGATGGTCAGCTCGCTCCCCGAGATGAGTGGTCTGATGCCAATCACATTTCCTTTGGCGTAGTCGGCGGACCGCAAGTTGCGGTCTACATGAAGGCTATCCCCGGGGATTATCCCGGCGGGGGGCGACTTTACCTGTACTACGCTGTTCCCAATCTCTTCTACGAGATCAGTTTTGAATGGTGCTCCCTGCACAATTTAGGTTCCAAGCCCCAAACGGACGACCGGCGCATAGCAGCCGATGTTGCAGGTGGTGAGTTCCCTTCCTTTTTTACCTTCGCTACGGGAACAGGAACTGGCTGGCAAACGGTCTCCCAACCCCCTGGATTTTCGGGGGCAATCAGCCCCGCAGGCCAGGAATACTGGATCGTGGAGATGGCTATTCCATACGACTTTTTAGGGATTGAAATCTGCGATCCTTCCCCCAAGGGTTGCCTCTTTGATGCTGTGGCAATGGAACCGGACGGCAAACCCGCTTTCTATTACTGGCCTCCGGCAAGCGCCACAAAAGCCGACTATATGGTTCCCAATACCTGGGGGAATATGGTGCCCTCAGACTGCTGGGGCGCCCCTAGGGGCAGGTTGATCATTGAAAGGGGCCCGAATTCTCCGCCAGATCACAACTATGATTCCGGAGACAAGTACAACGAGATGATGCAGTTAGTGCTGACTGCCGACCCCCGTCAGTCCGAAGATGTTGTTCCCGAGGACGTCTATTTGAACGACCTGACCATCACTGCCACCGGCACTGGCAACGATCAGACCGATATCGCAAAAGTTCTGCTCATTGAAGATACAAATCAGGATGGGCTGTACGATGGCACAGAGCCGGTTTTAGCTCAGGGGACCTACCCCGCAGACAACGGTTCCATCACCTTTACTTTTCCCGCACCGGGACTCGAGATCAAATTGGGACAGCCGAAATACCTGCTCGTGGTCTACCTGATGAATCCCTCCCCACCGGTGGGGGCTACTTACCAGTTCTATGTGTCCGATGTCAATGCCACCGGAGCGGTGTCTGGGATGGCCGTTCCCGTAATTGGCTTTAGGGAGCAACTTCCAGCCACTGTAGCTGTCCTCTGGCGCTACATTCTCTTTTCCGCTTTAAAAACTGTTCCCGGGCCTTCAGGGAAACCAGGCCTTTCCATCCAGAAAGTCGCCACTGCTGATTCTGTAATGGCTGGAGAAAACATCACCTTCTTCATCCTGGTCAAGAACACCGGAGATGTAACTCTCTATTTTGTTACGGTTACAGACACCATACCAGCCAACACCACTTTTGTGGACGTTCCCGCCACTCCCTGGGGTCCAGCAGGGGCTTATGATGCTGGCACTGGTGTAGTAACTTGGAGTCTTGGGAACATGGCCCCGGGAGACTGGGCGGTTTTGAAATTGATTGTGAAAGTGGACCCCGCTACTCCTGACGGAACTCTGATCCGGAACAAGGCAGTGGCCCACTCCACGCGCCCCCCTCTTACCGTGGAATCGGAGGACGAAGTTGTGGTCGTGGGAGGAGCGATCCATGAGGCCTATATCAAGGGCTACACGGGAGACCTGGGTAACATCTTCGGACCTAATCGCAATGTCACCCGGGCCGAGATCGCAGCCATCATTGCCAGACTTCTCCATCTGGAAAGCACGGTCACCGGACAGCAGTTCTACCCCGATGTCCCCTCCTGGCACTGGAGTTTCAAATACGTGGAGGCCGTCACTAAGGCCGACATTATGAAGGGGTTCCCTGATGGCAATTTTTACCCGGATAGACCCGCCACCAGAGCTGATGTGGCAGTGGCTATGCTTCGTGCCCGGGACATCGATCCCATTGTTTTCCTTCCTGCTCCTCCTTTCCCGGATATCTCCGGGCACTGGGCGATCAAGGAGATTGAGACGGCCTACGTTCTGGGAATCGTGGAGGGACTTCCCGATGGCACGTTCCACCCCGATGAACCGATCATCCGCGCCGAAACGGTAACTTTGATTGACCGCGCCTTAGGACGAGGGCCTCTTCTTGAGGGCCCTGTAGTCCAGCACTTCCCGGATTGCCGTCCCACAGACTGGTTCTACGGCTGGGGAGAGGAATCCTTTGCCTCCCATAAGGGAGTTCGCCTGCCTTCGGGCGATGAAAAGTTGATCGAATATGTAGATACGGGGCCTGTCTGGTAAAGAGCGGTCAGGGCCTTAACCGTTGGCTTGCTGATTCAGGGGGAAGGAGACCTCAACAGTGGTCCCTTTCCCCTTTTCACTTTGAAGTGTGATTGTTCCCCCCATCAGCTCCACTAAAGATTTGGTAATGTATAAGCCCAGACCGCTCCCTCCAGCCTTTCTGCCTATTTCCCCCTGGCGGAAGCGCTGAAAGACAAAATTCATTTCCTCTTCCGGTATTCCGTAGCCAGTGTCCTGAAAGCGGATCTTGATTGCGGTGTCAATTTTTACCGCAGAGATCAGGATCAAGCCCGAAGGAGGAGTATGTTTCACGGAATTAGAAAAAAGATTGGAAAAGATTTCCTCCAGGCGCACAGGGTCAGCATAAAGGGGTGGGAGGTTCTTGGGACAATCTATTGCCAGAGTTAACCTCCGCGATTGAATTAAGGGCTGGAACATCAAGCGCATTCTTTCCAGAAATTGGCAAAGATCGATTGGAGCTTGCTCCAGCCTGACCATGCCAGCTTCCAGGCGGTTTAAATTTACCAAATTTTGCACCAGGTTTTTCATAAGGAGAAGGTTGTTCTCCATCCCATTGAGATAACTCATCGCTTGTGGGAAAGCACAGCTCTTTTTCATAAGCTCCACTGCAGCAAAAAGGGAAGTGATAGGAGAGCCCAGGTCGTGAGCCACACCCTCCAGGAGGGCGCGCCGTTCCAGCTCCGATTTCCTCAGGGTAGTAACATCCTTTATGGAAAGGATCACCCCTTTGAGCTCTTTCCCTAAAAAGAGGGGAAGGAAACTCACTATTACCTGCCTGTCCAGAGAAGCAAAATATCCCTCATAAACCGTCTCTTTTCCTGAGGAGTAGGCCTCTTTCAAACCATCCCAAAACCGGGAGCTGAGAGTTTCAGGTTCTATGTTCAACCTCTTTAAAGCCTCTTCGGGCTCTAAGCCCAGAAATTGTTTTTTGGAAGTCGAGAAAAACACTTCTGCCGCCTTATTGGCATCTGCGAGCCTTCCCTGAGAATCAAAAATCAAAAGAATGTCCTGAGAGGAATCCAAAATCCCGCGGAACCAGACATTTTCTGCCTCAGCTTTCTGGCGCGCTTCCTGAGATTCTCTGTACAGTTCCATCAAGGAGCTAGCCAGGGCTCCCACCTGATCCCGAGGCCACTTCCTCTCCTCGATCCTTTTTCCGGAAAACAGGCTACGGAGGTTCTGACTCAAGGTATTCAGGGGGGCAAGGAGCCACCTATACAAAAATCCCGAGGCCAGGACGACCAGGCCTAAGAACCCGCACCCCACTATTAAGGAGAAAATTATGGTGTTTTTCCTGGCCTGCGCTACTTCTTGGGCAAAGCTGACGAAGCCCAGATAACCAATAACCTTTCCCTCGGGATTTAAGAGAGCTTTGGAAGTAAAAATAGCTCCTTGAGAAAGGAGCAAATGACCAGAGTTAGCGGTAATTTCCCCGACCTTACTTTTGATCTCGGAAAGCTGTGGGGTCTGAGAATATTTTTCGCTCACCTGAAGGTCGTTTCCCACAAGAAGAAGAGGGAAAGAGCCCTCGCTTTCGAACAAGGACAAATCCTCCGGCTTCAGGCACCGGACAAAAAGGAGAGCCCCGGCTGGAGGCCCCTTGCCTTCGTTAGTAAGGACGGGACCGGAAGCGAAAATGGCTAAAGAAAGACCCAAGCGCTCGAACCCTGAAAAAAACTGAGACTGGCCCAAAGCTTTGGTCAGCGCCAGCTCCCTGATACGGGAATCCAGGGATGCCGGGTCTCCCGCATAACCAATTGTCTTGCCAAAACGATCCCAGAGGATCACCAGCTCCATGCCGAAGTGCTGGGGAACCCAGGAGGTAACGTTCTCCTCGATCCAAGCATCCTTCCGCTCAAGGAGAGCTTGATAGTGATCGCTCCAGACAGCATAGTCCTCAAGTGTGGTTTCCAGCGCGGATTTCTCTTGCTTTAGGAAGGAGTCCATCGTGGAAAGGGAGCTCACTAAATGTTGCACTTCAGCCTCAAGGAGCACATGGGAGTTTAAAAAATAAACCGCGAGGGCCAGGGCGATAAGGGGAATGCCCCCAATCAAGAAGAAGCTCAAAAGAATCTTCTGGCCGATTTTCATTTGGCAAATAAAAAATTAAAATTATTCATCAAGAACCGGCCCCTCCCCAGATCTATTTTGCAATTATACCGCTAAATATTGAAAAAGGGGACTTAAATTTTAAGCTCCCCTTAACCTATACGTTGACAGGTTTTGAAAGCAATTTATAATAAAAAGGTCTCGAAGATGAACACGATATACGGCACTTTCTGGAAATCTCGTTTTAAGATTAAAGAGGGAAACAAAAATCTTTTAGAGGTTCCTGAATGATGATCTATCTCACTTTAGGTTTTCTTCTGTTTTTTGCTCTTCTCGCTGTCTTTTTGAGGGATACCTTGCTTTCCGTTCTCTCCCTGGCGACGGTTTCCGCCTTGCTCTCTATAGCTTTCTACCAGCTTAATTCCCCGGTGGCGGGAGCTTTTGAGCTCTCAGTGGGTGCAGGATTGATTACCGTGCTCGCTGTGCTCACGATTTCCTTCCTCCAGAAGAGGAAGGAAAAAAGGCAACCGGGCGCTGCCCTATGGTTTGCCCTTTCCCTGGCTTTAGCGGCGCTGGTCTTTTTTCTTTTCCAGGCGCTCTGGCCCCAGGTCCTGGCGAACATCATCCCTGAAACCAGCTGGGGAGAGGTGGGCGAAATTCTCTGGAAGGTAAGGCTGTTTGATTTATTGCCCCAGATTCTGGTAATTCTGGCAGCAGTCTTGGGCATTCTGGCGTTATTGAGAAAGGAGGGGGAAAGTAAAGAGAGATGAACCTCTGGCCCTTTGTTTTTGCCCTTTTTGCTTTGGGCATCTTCTGCCTGCTTACCAGGCGCAATCTGATCAAGATCCTGATTGGTTTGGAACTCCTGAGCAAAGGCACTACGCTTGCCTTGATCTGGAGTGGCATCCTGCGCAACTCTTTATCTTACACCCAGAGTCTGGCAGTAATTGCCATTGCTATCGAAGTTATGGTGGTAGCAGTATTTCTGGCCCTGGTTTACGCTTTCCACGAGAAATCGAGCTCGCTTGATACTGACGATATGAGAAAGTTGAAAGGGTGATGAATAAAGAGATGATCCCCCTCCTGCTTTTGATCGTGCCGCTTGTGGGAGCTGCCCTTGTTCCTTTGCTTAACTTCTTCGCTTCCAGGGCGGTGCCTTTATTTTCCGTTTTTGTGGGTCTCGTGACAGCAGTGATCGGGTTCTTCCTTCTGGGGCAGATTGGTGCTCAGGCGGCATCCTTTGAATGGCTGCCCGGAGTGTTAAAGACTGGATTTCAGTTAGACACTCTCTCCGTGGTTCCCGCATTGATCGCCGCATGGATCGGGTTCCTGGTTCTGATTTATTCCTTAGGTTACATGAAACACGAGGAGAACCTCTCCCGGTATTACTCCCTCACCTTGCTCTTCATCGCCTCCATGATCGGGATGTCCCTGGCCGATAATTTTCTGGCGCTCTTTTTCTTCTGGGAAGTAATGGGAGTGTGCTCCTATGCCCTGATTGGCTTTTTCTACAAGGATCCCAAAGCAGCCTCAGCAGGAGTGAAAGCTTTCCTCACGACCAGGATCGGAGATATCGGGCTTTTAGCTGCCATCCTTACAATTTATGCCTTCACAGGGACTTTCTCCATCAGCCAGGGACTGGCCGAAGGCAGCAAGATCGCCCTTCCCCTCCTGAACTTCATCGCTTTTGGTTTCATCCTGGGAGCAGTGGGAAAATCGGCTCAACTTCCGCTACACGTCTGGCTGCCGGACGCCATGGAAGCTCCCACCACGATCTCCGCTTTGATTCACGCCGCCACTATGGTGAACGCCGGCGTCTACCTTTTAGCTCGCGTTTATCCGCTTCTTTCCCTCGTTTCCTCCTGGCTTGTAGTCATCCAGTGGATTGGCGCTCTGACCGCGCTTTTAGGTTCCCTGCTGGCTACTTTCCATAATGACCTGAAGCGCATTCTGGCCTATTCCACCATTTCCCAATTAGGCTACATGGTTTTCGCTGTGGGGGTTGGAGGAGTTTTCGCCTCCCAGTTCCACCTTTTCTCCCACGCTATCTTCAAAGCCCTGCTTTTCCTCTGCGCGGGGGCCGTGATCCATGAGCTTAAAACGAGGGACATCAGGGAAATGGGCGGACTCCAGAAGTTCATGCCCGTAACCGGGACCACCTTCTTAATTGGAGCCCTGGCATTGATGGGGCTCCCCGTGCTCAACGGTTTCTTTTCCAAGGACATGATTTTAGAAGAAGGCCTGATCGCTGGTTCCTGGGGGCCTTTGGTCGTCGCCGCGCTGGCCGCTCTCCTTACCGCTTATTACTCCCTGCGCACCACGGCCGTTGTGTTCTGGGGAAAGAGAAGAACCAGCGCTCACGTCAAGGAAGCGCCTGTCGTGATGACCGGCCCGCTCACGCTTCTCGCTCTGGGCTCCCTGGTCTCCTGGGTGCTTGTAGGGCCCTTGACCACTTCCTGGATAAGGACAGGCCTGGAAGCTCCGCACATTGACTGGCTGGAGCTTTTGAGGGAGACCTTTTCCTCCACAGCTTTCCTGATCACGGTCTGTGTAATCGTATTGGGCTTTTTGATCTTTTACTATCGCAGGAACTTGGGCTGGCTGAAGGGTAAAATTCCCGCCTTCTTCAAAGCAGTTTCCGTAGGTTTAGGATTTGATATTTTATACGGCTGGCTCTCTCAGCAGATTTATGCTACCTCCCACCTTCTTTCCACTTTCTTTGAGGAAAAGGTGATGGAGGGGATAAACCGGGCCACAGGAGAAGGCAGTGTGGCCTTGAGTATCTCAAGCAGGAAAATGCAAACCGGTGATCTGCACTGGAACCTGCTCTACATTGTAATTGCCTTACTAATCATTCTGGGGTTGATCCTATGGTAGAGCTCTTAGTTTTACAATTTCTTCCCCTTCTGGGAGCGCTGATTGTCCTTTTGTTCCCAAAAAATAAAAAGGAGACTGCAGCAATTCTCGCTTTGGTCACCGCCCTCCTGGAGCTTTTGTTCGTGTTCCTTCTCCTGCCCCAGAAGCTCACCGTTTATCTGGGGTTGGGCCTGGGGGTGACCATGGTGCTTTCCTTTGACTATTTAACTGCTATTGTCCTGATCGTGCTTTCTTTTGCCTGCGCTTACTCCCTTCTTTACTCTTTGAGAAAACCCCTGGAACACGAGAGGTCCCCTTCCTTCTACTCCCTGATCCTGCTTGTCCTTTTTGGCACAGTGGGTGTGGCTTTAGCGCGGGATTTGATCCAATTTTACGTGTTCTGGGAGGCGATGCTTATCCCGGCCTGGGCGCTCGTTGTAAACTGGAACGAGGACCCCAAAAAGGTGCGCTATACGGGATTGAAGTTCTTCATCATCACCCATATCGGCGCCGTACTCACTCTGGCCTCCATTCTCTGGATTTATTCCGCTTTAGGTACTACGAACATGTTCGTGCTTCAGGATCTCCTGCCCAAGTTGCCCGTATCCACTCTCGTTTGGATGGCAGCTTTATTCTTCATGGCATTTATCGTGAAACTGGCGATCTTCCCGTTCCACACCTGGCTTCCGGATGCTTACACCACTTCCAGCATGCCAGTTACCCTGGTCCTCGTGGGTATGATGACCTCGGTGGGAATTTACGGATTCGCCAGGTTCCTTCCCTTCTTCCCCCGGGAAGCCCTCTTAAAACTATCCCTTCCCTTTTTGATTGCTAGCCTGGTAAATATGTTCTACGGAGGAGCGATGGCCCTTGCGGAGAAGAACGCCAAGAGGATGATCGCTTACTCCTCAATGAGCCAGATGGGATATGTTCTTTTCGGGTTCGCCACTTTAGTCCCTTTAGGAATCTCCGGTTCGGTTTTCAACATCATGAACCAGGCGGTTACCAAGCTCGTGCTCTTTACCTCCGTGGCATTGGTGGCTGAGAGTGCCTCTACCTGGCGCCTGGACGAGCTGGGGGGCTGGGCCAAAAGACACCCCTTTGCTGCAGTCTGTGCCTCAGCGGCCATGCTTTCTCTTCTTGGAGCGCCGCCAGTTCTGGGATTCTGGCCCGAGTTTCTCACATTCTCGGGAGGATTTGCTTCATCAAATTACCTGGTCGCCTCCCTGGCATTAGTGGCTTCCGTGCTCACGGCAGCTTACGGCTTGCGCCTGGTGAGGTTCGTTTTCTTCGGACCGCTTCAAAAGGAGCACGAGGGGTCGGTGATCAGGCCTCCCTGGAATACCTCTTTGGCCCTGGCAGCCGGTCTCTTAATTATGATCATCTTTGGAATATACCCCGGTCCAGCGTTTCAACTGGTGAGGGGCGCTCTTAATCTTCTGGGTATTCAAGTAGGAGGCTAAAGGTGAGTGCATCCTTCCTGGAAACCACAATTTCTCTGCTCGTCCTGGGAGCTGTCGCCAGCTATTTAGGAGGGGTTCTCTTCCGTCACAGGGAGAGATTGATCTCAGGCGTAATCGCTTTTCTTGCTCTTCTGGGGAGCCTGATTAGTTTCTCCCTTCTTTTCCGCATGACAGGAGCGAGCGAAAAGGTTTTACTTTTTGGCGTCCTTTCTTGGCAGATCGACCTCCTGGGGTGGATTGTGGCCGAAGTCAGCCTTGTCCTGGGTACCGTCGTGGCCCTTTACTCCATCGTTTACATGGAGGAGGATACCGGAACGAGCAAATTCTTCCCGCTTTTGCTCCTCATGGTCCTTTCGGTGATGGGACTGGCCTTTGCCTATGACCTCTTCAACCTCTACCTGTTCTTTGAGCTTCTCTCAATTACTTCCTTTGCCCTGGTGGCTTTTCGTAAGGACAAATGGGAACCGGTGGAGGCGGGCATCAAGTTCATGGTTATGTCCGTTACCGGATCAGCCTTTATCCTCTTAGGTATCTCCCTGGTTTATGCCCAATTCGGCAATTTAGACCTGAATTATCTCTTCACCGCTTCTGGCGGTGCCTCAATCTGGTTACCCATAACCCTGTTCCTCATTGGCTTCGGAATCAAAGCGGCTATGTTCCCTCTGCATACCTGGCTTCCCGACGCTCACCCTGAAGCTCCCTCGGGAATTTCTGCCATGCTTTCGGGAATCATTATTCAGACCGGGCTTTTTACCATGCTCAGGATAATGCTCTCCCTGGGCGCCAGCCTCCCCTGGGGAGAAATTCTGATCTGGTTTGCCCTCCTGACAATGACCGCGGGAAATATCATGGCCCTGACCCAGAAGCAGCTCAAACGGATGCTCGCTTACTCCTCCATCGCGCAGATGGGCTATATCCTTTTAGGAATTGGGATGGGAGCCACCTACGGCGTAGCCAGCGGGTTTACCGGAGGCGTGTTTCACATCATCACTCACGCCTTCATGAAAGGGCTGGCCTTCCTCTGCGCCGGAGCCCTGATTTTCCGGTTAAGCTCCGGCTATTTAGAGGACATGAGGGGTGCAGGATGGAGAATGCCCGTCACTGCTTTGACTTTCTCGGTCGCCGCTCTGTCTCTGGCTGGAGTGCCGCCCTTCTCGGGATTCATGAGCAAACTTTTGATCTATCAGAGCGGTATTCAGAGCGGCACCGCTTTGGGCTGGGCTGGGTCGCTCGTGGCTATTTTCAACTCTGTCCTTTCCCTGGGTTACTATCTCCCGGCAATCGGCGTTTTATACAGCAAGGAAAAGGCGGAAAAGGTACCTGCAATAAAGGAAGTCCCCTGGGCCATGACTGCCGCTCTGGTTATCCTTTGCCTTCTAACAATCTATCTTGGAGTTCAGCCTGATCCCGTAAGAAGCTGGGTTGCTCAGGCTTTCTCCTTGCTTAAAGGAGGGTTTTAGATGAGCTTCGTTCCTCCCTTAGTTTTTGTTTTCTTCCTCCTCGTGGCGCTCCTTTTGGGGTTTGGAGGAAAGAAGATATCCCCCCAGGCTCCTCCCGACGAGGAAGCTTCCACTTCCTATGCTGGAGGCGAGGACGTACCTGGCGAAAAGAAATTCATCGGGTATCGGGTATTCTTTCCCATTGCTCTTTTTTTCACCGTGCTTCACGTCCTGGCTTTACTTTTGGGGCTTCTCCCCTACGGTCTAGCCTGGGTGGGACTCGTTTACGCAGGAATAATTGTCCTGGCCCTTCTGTCTCTAATATTGAGGTGAAGAAATGTCCAAGATTGTAGAATGGTCAAGAAGAGCATCCCCGTGGATCATCCACTTCAATGCTGGTGGGTGCAACGGGTGCGACATAGAGGTTCTGGCAGCACTTACCCCGCGCTTCGATGTAGAGCGCTTCGGTATCCTCCTCAAGGGAACTCCCAGACACGCAGATGTCCTTGTCTGCACTGGTCCCGTAAACGAGCAGATCAAGAGCAGGCTGAAACGCATTTACGATCAGATGCCTCATCCTAAATTCGTTGTGGCCGTAGGGGCTTGTGCCATCTCGGGTGGAGTTTTTCGCGGCTGTTACAACACCCTGGGAGGGATGGACGACGTTATTCCCGTGACTGCCTATGTCCCCGGTTGCCCTCCCCGCCCCGATGCCATTATCCAGGGAGTTTACGCGCTATTGGAGAAGCTAAAGAAAGGAGGATAGCGAGTGGGCATGTGGGTTGATGTCAATTCCTCCGAAATCCGAAACTGGGTGGAGGAGCTTTTAAAGAGCGGAGCATTTCGTCTTCTTTCCACGATTTCCGGATACGAAGAGGGCGATAATTACTACATCCTCTACCACTTTGTGGGCAGTGAGGGCGATTTGAACGTGCGCACTTCAGTTCCTAAAGAAAACCCCGTTCTCCCCTCTATAACCCCTGTTTTACCTGGGGGAATCCTTTACGAAAGGGAGATCCAGGATCTTTTGGGGGTGAAATTCGAGGGCATAATCGACGGCCGGAGATTGATCTTGCCAGAGCATTGGCCGGAAGGCGTTTACCCTTTGCGCAAGGATTTCAAACCAGGGGAGGTGAAAAGCAATGAGTGAAAGATTGACTTTACCGATTGGACCACAGCACCCGCTTTTAAAAGAGCCCATTCACTTCCGCTTTACCCTGGATGGAGAAACAATTGTAGACGCCGACATCCGGATGGGCTATAACCACCGGGGAATTGAAAAAGCTGCTGAGGAAAGAACCTACATCCAGGATCTATACATGATAGAGAGAATTTGTGGCATTTGCTCCCACACACATGCCACTAATTTCGTGCAGGCCGTGGAAAAAATTCTGAACGTGGAAGTCCCACCCCGGGCAAAATTTTTGCGCACCGTAGTGGGAGAGCTGGAGAGAATCCACAGTCACCTCCTCTGGCTGGGTGTCGCTGGCCACGAAATTGGATTTGATACTCTCTTTATGGTCTCCTGGAGGGATCGGGAAATCGTCATGGACCTTTTGGAGATCATCACCGGGAATAGAGTCAACTACGGCATGAACACCTTCGGCGGTGTGCGCAAGGATATGAATCAGGAGGAAATCGACGAGACCCTCAAGGGAATAAAGATTCTGGAGGAGCGCACCCTGTATTATGAGAAGGTGGCCAGGGAGGAAAGCACGTTCATCGCCCGGGTCTCCGGAGTGGGGTATCTCCCTAAGGACATTGCCATTGCTTATTGCGCCGTGGGTCCCACTGCCAGGGGTTCAGGTGTGGATTACGATGTCAGGAGAGATTTTCCCTACGCCGCCTATGACCAGATCCCCTTCCAGGTAATTACTTCTGAGAGAGGCGACGTCCTGGGTCGAACACTGGTCAGGGTGGGGGAGATTTTTGAATCCGTGAAAATCATCCAATACGCTCTGAAAAATCTCCCGGAAGGTCCCATCACCACGCGTGTTCCCAGAAAGGTTCCTCAAGGAGAAGCCACATCTCGCTACGAAGCCCCTCGCGGGGAATGCATCCACTACGTGCGGGCGAACGGAAGCGAGAAGCCGGACAGGGTGAAAGTGCGCGCTCCTACAATGGCGAATTTAATGTCCATCAGGCACTGCCTTTTAAATCAGCAAGTAGCTGACATCCCCATCATTATTGCGGCAATCGACCCCTGCCTTTCCTGCACTGATCGCCTGATTCTTTTAAAACAAGCGGGAGAAAAAGAGGGAGAGATTCTCACCTGGGAAGAACTGAGAAGGAGGAGTATCGCAAAGAAACCGCTATGAACGAACTGCTTTTTGTCCTTCAACTTTTAATATTTCCGGGTTTCCTGTTCCTGGTAATTTATGCCATTTTCGCGGAGTGGCTGGATCGCAAATTATATGCCCGTATGCAGAACAGAGTGGGGCCTCCCTACTGGCAACCCCTGGCCGACTTGATCAAACTCTTTTCCAAGGAGGTGATCGTTCCCCGTTCCGCAGGGTACTACCTCTACACCCTCCTTCCCTATTTCGCCTTCGCCAGCGTGGTGACGGCCTTTTTCTTTATTCCGGTCTGGTCTCCCCAGGCCCCATACTCTTATCAGGGGGACCTGGTAATCGTGGCTTACCTTTTGACTATCCCCACCTTGGTGCTTTCCCTTTCGGGATGGAATTCTGCGACGGCCTACAGTATCCTGGGGGGAATCAGGTGCCTCACTCAGCTATTCGCTTATGAGGTTCCCTTTTTCCTGGCTCTCCTCACCCCTGCTTTGCTTTTGGGAACCTGGAACATCTCGGAGATCTCCCAGAGCCTGCCATCCTTTTTGTTCGCTCACCCCTTCTACTTCATTCCGGTAATTTTAGCCTTCATCGTGGGAATCATCGCCCTCCAGGGGAAATTGGAGCGCAAGCCGTTCGATATCCCTGATGCGGAGACTGAGCTGGTCGCCGGACCATTCACGGAATATTCCGGAAGGCTCCTGGCTATCTTCAGGCTCTCTTTGGACATGGAAATGGTTGTGGGTGCTTCCTTGCTTTCCGCCGTTTTCCTGGGCGGTGCGCAGTCATTTTTAGGAATCCCTGGTTTTATCGCTTACCTGATCAAGACCTTAATTGTGATCTTTATTTTGGCCTACATCAAAGCTGCAGTGGCCAGAATCCGCATTGACCAGATGATCAGTTTTGGCTGGAAGATCCTGGCGCCTTTGAGCCTCCTGGGAATGTTACTTGTAGTTCTCTTCCAGAAAGGAGGTATCCTGTGACTCGTCCCGGTGCTATCTGGCGTGAAATCACCAAAAATTTAGGCCGCAAACCAGCTACCGTTCTCTATCCTAAAGAGCGCCTTCCCATGCCTCCCAACTTCCGTGGCCGTCCTGTATTTGAACCTGAAAAATGCGTAGGCTGCAAGATCTGCGAGAGAGATTGCCCATCTCAGGTGATCACCATTGAAAAAGTGGCAGAAAAGACCTTCGCCTGCACTTTCTCCCTGGACCGGTGCATTTATTGCGGTCAGTGTGCGGACAGTTGTCCCCGGAAGGCGATCACCATGAGTCAGATCTTCGAATTAGCCACCTTCCAGAGAGCACAACTTATCGACCGCAAAGAGGGAGTACCTCCGAAACCCAAGGAGGATGCCTCTTCAGAAGAAACCGGAAAGGAAAATCAAAAGGAGTAAGTTTTCGCCTTCCAGTATTGAGGATTTCTTCAAAAAGCGCCCCCTAGTGATCTTGGGGGCTGGTTCAACTCTGCGCGGGGACGATGGCTGGGCTTTCTATTTGCTTTCTGCGCTCAAGAAATCAATTCCCGAGGGCGTCCACCTATTTTGGGGAGAAAGCGCCCCAGAAAGCTTCCTTTTCCCGATTCTGCGCTTGAATCCCGAAGCAGTGCTCATCTGCGATGCGGGGGATATCCCTGGTTCCTCCGGAAATTGGGAATTTTTTGACCCGGAGGAACTTCCGGATGAACCTCTTTTTTCGCACCGGTTCCCCCTGAAGTTACTTGCGGAGGAGATCAAAAAGGGCTCCTCTGCTCAAGTGAAATTCTTGCTCTTAAAGCCTGCGGGCATCGAGTTTTCCTTGGAGCTCTCGCCCCAGGTAAGAAGAGCTATCCCCAAAATAGCCTCCTTTTTAAGAGAAATTTTCCTTCAAAAATAATTAAAGTTCCTTTCTGGGTTCCTCCTCTGGTACAATTAATTTAAGGAGGTAAAGGGATGAAATGTCCTAACTGCGGGGAAGAAAATGTATTTGGAGCCCTAAATTGCGTGAAATGTGGCACCAAGCTCAGCGCTCCCTGTCCCTATTGTGGTTACGAGAACGTTTTGGGAGTGTGGGCCTGTCAGAACTGCGGGAAGTTCTTACGGAACATTAAGGAAGAACAAAGGGCAGGGGAAAGGAAAGCCGCTTAAACTTATCAGGCCCGTTTAAATAGGAGATGCCTTTCGCTCTTCAAGTGGCGCATATTTTCTTTATTTTTATTCAAATTAGAAAAAATTTCTCAAAAAACTTGACAGACTTTTGACATAATTTCCCCCTTCATTATCATTAACTTGTGCTAACCCTGAGCGATGAGACAGAATGGGGAAAATGAACGAGAAATATTACACCATCGAGGAAGCAGCCTCTAAAGCGGGAGTCTCTCCCAGGATGCTGAGATACTGGGAGGATCTGGGCCTCATTTTCCCCAAACGCACGCCTGGAAATCAGAGAAGGTTCTCCGAAGAGGAGATTCGTATTCTCTCCCTGATTAACAGGCTGGTCAAGGAGTACGAGCTCTCTACCGCAGAGATCAGGGTGATCCAGAAATTAGGGTGCAAGGAATTGGCGCTGACCAAGTTAAAAAGCGGGCAGGTTCAGGAGGAGGACGACCCGGTGTGGTTGATGATCCTTCTGGAGAGCCTTTACGCTAAGCTCGTAGGCGATAGAACCTTGGAGCTTTTGGAGTGGACGGTAAAAAAAGGAGCCAAAAATGGACAGAATAGAGAGCGCTTATAGCCTGAAAAAAGGAGGGAGGGTTACTATCCGCCTATCCTCAGCTGATGTTTTCATCAAGGGCACGGATGAGGAGCAGGCCAAGGTGGTGATTATCAAGCGCAGACCGGAGTCGGTGGTCCCGGTGATCGAAGCTTCCCAAGAGGAGCTGATCATCAGGAGCGGAACGAAAAAAATAACGGAAGAATCCAAGAAGGAACCCGATAGGAGCCCGGGGCGCGAGCTCTGGGAGACCATCTGGGGCGCTGTCTCCTCCAGTTTGAAAGAAGTTGGCATCAGCTTGAGCGTGGAGTTCGATCAAAAAATCAGGGACGAGGTCGATCTGGAGATTACCCTGCCTAAGGGGCTAATTCTGGATTTTTACACCATCTCCGGTGACCTCACGGTCCAGGAGTGGGAGGGGGAACTGTACTTTCGCAGCACTTCCGGGGATTGCAAGCTCAGAGAGATTAAGGGCCAGGGCCGACTGCGTACCAGTTCCGGAGACATCAGGGTGGAAGGCTTTGAGGGACCCTTGAACATAAATACCACCTCCGGGGACATCAATTTAGAGGGTGCGAATGGAGACTTGAAGTGCGAGACCGTCTCGGGGGATGTGGAATTGGGAAAGACTAAAGGAAATGGGAGCTTCTCCTTGATCTCTGGCGATTTGCGGGTAGAGGAAATCGAAGGGCAGCTTCAGGCTTCGACCACTTCTGGAGACCTTCAAGCCCGGGTTTTAAACGCTTCCTTCGTTAAAGTAAGCACTGTTTCGGGGGACCTCTCTCTGGCCATAATTCCCAAATCGGGGGGGAAATACGAGCTGGCTACGACCTCAGGGGACATCAATCTCAGGATTCCGCCTAGCGCACGCCTGGAAGTTAAAGTTGCTACCCTTTCCGGGAGCTTTTTCAGTAACCTGCCCTTGACCTCCGAGCGGGTTTTCGAGGAGACCCTCAATGAGGGTAAAAAGGCAGGGCCGGTCTGGCTGGAAAAGGACTGGATAAGAATCGGGCACAAATTCACCGGGGTGCTGAACGAGCGGGACGCTGTCCTGGAGATTAAGACCATTTCTGGGGACATAACTTTAAGACCCCTTTCTTGAGGCCAAAAGTCAGCATTTTGTTATAAACTATTGTCGTGTATCGGCCTCATTTTGAAATTACACCCAGACTACTGAACCTGGTTGCGGAAATCTCCAGCGTCCGGGAATTGATCAATTCCGCTTACATTCTTCCCCAGTGGGATTTCAAACTCAGGAGACAGGCTATGCTCCAGATGGCCCACCACTCCACGGCAATTGAGGGGAATCCCTTGAACAGCGAACAGGTATCTTCTCTTTTTCGGGGCGAGGATGTGGCGGCCAGGGAAAAGGACAAGCAGGAGATCCTGAATTACCTGAACGCCTTAAGGCTCGTGGACGAGTTAGGAAACAAGGGGTTACCGCTTATTGAAAGAGAAACGATTATGGCGCTCCATTCCACTCTGATGAAAGGATTGCTCCCCCAGGAGGAGTTAGGGACTATCCGCAGCGGGCAGGTTGCGGTATTGGATCACTTAGGGAGGATTGTCTTTCAAGCACCACCTGCAGAACAAGTCCCCCCGCTTTTGGAAAATCTTCTTCAATGGATTAACGGGCCTTCCCGGGACTTCCACCCGGTGATCGTCTCGGGGGTTTCTCACTACGAACTTGTGCGTATTCACCCCTTCACCGATGGAAACGGACGGACAGCAAGGCTTCTGGCAACCCTGATCCTGTATTTGCGTGGTTTCGATACCAAGCGTTTCTTCGTCCTCGACGAGTACTACAACACCGACCTCAAGGGGTATTACTCCGCTCTGGCCTTAGCTGATCGCACGGGAGAGCTCACGGGATGGTTGGAATACTTCGCAGAAGGGGTAGCGGTCTCCCTGAAGAAAGTGAAAGAAGCGATAAACGAGCTTTCCCTGGAATCCAGGCTTAAGGAGAAAAAAGGCCAGATATACCTGGACGAGAGACAAAGGGAAATTATCAGGGTCCTGAAGCGGGAAGGTCGCCTGCGCATCTCCGATGTTCAGAGGATGTTTCAGGTTTCCAGGGAAATGGCCAACCGGATCCTGGATCCTCTTTTAGAAAATGGCCTGATCGTGCGCCGGGGATTAGGAAGGGCAACATATTACGAGCTCTCCTGAGCATTTGAGGAATATCCTCAAGCCGTTCTCTGTCTAATTTGATGGCAGCCTTAAATTAAGGAGGATAAAAAATGCTGAAAAGGAAAATTAGCGAGGGGGTTTTTCTACTTCCATCAGTCGATTGGGACAGGCGGCTTTTTGATTCTTTAATCCCTTTGCCCGATGGAACGAGTTACAATGCTTACTTAATAGAAGGTTCAGAAAAGACCGCTCTTCTGGACACCTCTGATCCCACAATGAGGGAAGCTTTCCTGAGAGAGTTAAAGAGGATAAAGAGGATTGATTATCTCATCGCCCACCATGGAGAGCAGGATCACTCAGGCCTGATCCCGGAAGCCCTGGAAGTCTTCCCGGAAAGTAAACTGGTTGTCTCTTCTAAAGGAAAAGAAATCCTAATGGCTCATCTCAGGATCCCTGAGGAGAGAGTGCAGGTAGTTGGGGACGGTGAGGCCCTCAGTCTGGGAAATAAGACCCTTGAGTTCCTGTACACTCCCTGGGTGCACTGGCCTGAAACCATGGTTACCTATTTGAGGGAGGACAAAATCCTTTTCACCTGTGACTTTTTTGGCTTACATCTCGCTACCTCGAAAACCTATGCCCGAGGAGATTATTCCTTAGAAGCAGCCAAACGCTATTTTGCCGAGATCATGATGCCCTTCCGCTCCACGATCGAAAAGAATCTCGAGAAGGTCAAAACCCTGGAGATTTCCATCATCGCTCCCAGCCATGGACCCCTCTGGGATAATCCCCAATTGATCATGGACAAATACCGTGAGTGGACGAGCGGCGCACCCAAGAATATCGTGGTACTTCCTTTCGTTTCCATGCACAATTCCACGAGGATTATGGTTGATTACCTCACTGATGCCCTGATTAAAAGGGGAATTCAGGTGGAAAGGTTCGAGCTGCCCCAAACAGATCTGGGAAAAATCGCCATGGCCCTGGTAGATGCAGCCACTCTGATTTTAGGAACGCCTACTGTTCTCGGGGGTGCTCACCCTTACGCTGCCTTTGCCGCTTTCCTGGCGAACGCTCTCCGTCCAAGACTGCGCTTCGTCTCGCTTATCGGCTCCTTTGGCTGGGGTGGCAAGACCGTGGAACAGATTTCGGGCATGCTTTCCAATTTAAAAGTTGAGATCCTGGAGCCCGTCCTGGCAAGGGGCTTGCCTAAGGAGGAGGATTTCCAAGCCCTGGATCGTTTGGCAGAGGCAGTCTTGGAAAAGCACCGTAAGGAGGGCCTAATCTAAACCTCGCCTGTGACTCCTCTCTATTCTCATTGCTATAACCCTCAATTTGGCCTAAATTATATAAAGCCCATGGAGAGAGTCTGGAAATATATTTTCAAAAATTGGAAGAAATACCTCTGGGCCATCCTCGCTTTGATAGCTGTGGATGGCCTTCAACTTTTGCTCCCTCTTGTCTTCGGGTTCTTTATCGATGCAGTGGGGAGGCACGCTTCGGGCACTTACCTTTACGGCCTCTATTTTTTGGCTCTGGCTATTTTAATTACCCTTTTACGTTACGCTTACCGGTGGCAGATGGGCAAGTTAGCTTTATTCTTTGATCGCAACCTAAGAGAGGAGTTCTTCGGGGAGGTTTTGAATCTTCCTCTTAATTTTCTTCAGAAAGAGGACATCGGGGACATCATGGCTCGCGCCACCAACGACATGCAGGCCGTGAGGCAATTTCTGGTCTTCGGCCTGATCGGATTCACCGATGTGATAGTATTGGGAGTTTCCACAGTAATTTTGATGGTTTCCCTAAACTGGAAGCTCTTCTTGACCACTGTAGGACCAATTACCGTGATTGCCATTGTGGCCCTATTTTTCAGCCGCTACGTTTTCGGGCTCTTCAAGGTAGTACAGGATGTTTTCGGTAAGCTCACGGAAAAAGCGCAGGAGTTCATCTCCGGGGTCAGAGTGTTGAGAGCCTTTGCTAAGGAGTCCAGAGTGATGGAGATCTTCCAGCAGGTCAACCAGGAGTACTACAGGACGAACATGCGCCTGGTGAAACTGGAAGGGGTATTTGAGCCGTCCATGGGTTTCCTGGTGATGATTTCGGTAGTTCTGGCCTTCTTCTACGGTAGCAACCTGGTCATGGCAGGAGAGCTCTCCCTGGGGTTGCTTGTGGCTTTCGTGAATTACATTAACACCCTTTCCTGGCCTATGATGGCCTTGGGGTTTACCACCACTACTTTTCAGCGCTCGCGAGCCTCGCTTAAGAGAGTGGAGGAAATCATTTACGCAGAAAAAGAAAAGAGTCACGAGGAGCCTCTTTGCGATCCCGGAAAGGAATTCCAGAGCCTGGAAGTCAGGAGCCTCTCCTTCTCTCTTGAGGGCCGGAATGTTCTGGATCGGGTTTCCTTCCGCCTGGAAAGGGGTCAAGTTTTAGGGATTGTAGGTCCGGTGGGGGCCGGGAAAAGCACCCTTTTTCGCCTGATCCTGAGATTGGTGGAACCCGAAGAGAATAGGATTTTCCTCAACGATATAGATGTGAGGTACATCCCCCTTTCGACTCTGCGTCAGTTTTTTGCCCTTGTCCCTCAGGACAACTACCTGTTTTCAGCAACGCTCCTCGAGAATATTCGCTATTCTCGCCCCCAGGCAGAGCTCAAAGAGGTAGAGGAAGCGGCCCGGATCTCCTGTCTGGATGAGGATATTGGGCAGTTTCCTGAAGGATTGAACACGCTGGTGGGAGAAAGGGGGGTGACCCTTTCAGGGGGACAGAGGCAGAGGGTGGCCATTGCCCGAGCCCTGATTTCCGGAAGACCAGTCTTTCTTCTGGACGACGCCCTTTCCGCTGTGGATACGGTAACCGAAGAGAGGCTCGTCACCAACCTCAAGGAACACTCGCGAGAACACGGAAAGAGCGTAATTACGATTTCCCATAGAGTTTCTACCTTGCTCTGGGCGGATCTGGTTCTTGTGCTTTTTGAGGGAAAGGTAAGGGAGTTTGGTTCCCCCCATGAACTGTTAGAAAAAGGTGGTTATTTTTCCCACCTTTACCGCACTCAGGTTCTTGAAGGAAAGGCTTATGGAGCAGGAATTAGAGCGTAAAAGAAAAGATTCCCAGTTGCTGCTCTTTTTCTGGAGGTATTTGAAACGCTACCCGCTCCATCTCACAGTTTGTATCCTCACAATCCTGTGTGCCTCCCTGACCAACGTTGCCCTTCCTTACCTTTTCAAACTGGGAATTGACCAGTACATCGTTCCAGGGAATTTTCAGGGAGTGCCGTTCGTAGCGTCCCTGATTTTGGGGTTCGCCGTCCTCTCTTTCCTGTTTGGGTGGGGTAGAGCTCTGATTTCCAATTCCCTGGGACAGAAGTTGATGTGGAGGATGCGCTCGGATCTCATGGAACACCTGCTTTCCCTCTCCATCCGCTTTTACAATCAGAACCCCGTGGGAAAAATAATAACCCGTCTGACCAATGACATTCAAAACTTGAACGAGCTCCTTACTGCTGGAATTTCAGCTCTGATTGCCGATGCCGCTATGCTCCTGGGCATCTTAGCCGTGATGTTCATTATGGATTGGCGCCTGACCTTGATCACCATGCTTGTCGCCATGCCCATTGCTTTTATGCTCCAGTACGTGGGGATCAGAATGAGGATCATTTTCCGCAGGGTGCGGAAAATAGTAGCGGAGATGAACATTTACCTCCAGGAGAACCTCTCTGGATTTCAGATTATAAAGGCCTTTAACAGGGAGGAGAGGAACCGGGAGGAGTTCAGGGAGATCAATCAACGCTTTCTTCAAGAGAACCTCAGGGCTTTTCGCCTGAGAACCCTGTTTTACCCCTCGATAAACTTCCTCAAGCAATTCAGCCGTGCGGTAATCCTGCTTTACGGAGGGTGGGCGCTCTACCAGGGATATAGCACGATGGGGGTGCTTGTGGCGTTCTTCCTCTACCTGGACATGTTCTTTGAGCCCATTGCTGATTTTTCGGACAAATACTCCATCTTCCAGACTGCCTTTGCCTCTTTAGAGAAGATCATGGATTTTTTCGAGGAGGACGACAGGGAATACAGGGAAGGAAGACTCCGAATCCCCATCAAGGGGGAAGTGGAGTTCAGAAACGTGAGCTTTTCCTACAATGGGACTCCAGTGTTGAGAAATGTTTCCTTCCACGTTTTCCCGGGGGAGTCCTTAGCAATTGTCGGCCCCACCGGGGCCGGGAAAACCACCATTTTGAACTTGCTCTTGGGTTTCTGGTGGGATTACCAGGGGGAAATTCTGGTTGACGGGGTCGAGCTTCGCTCACACGATCTCCAAAACCTGCGGGAAAAAATGTCCCTGGTGCTTCAGGATGTGACTTTGTTCCGCGATACCATCCTCAACAACATCACCCTCTGGGAGAGAGACGAGGAAAGAGCCAGGGAAGCCTCCCTTTATGTTAATGCTCGGTTCGTGGAGGAATTGCCCGAAAGGTACCAGACCATGCTTGCGCCCAACGGAGCAAACCTTTCTGCGGGTCAGAGACAGCTTCTATCTTTCGCCAGGGCCATTTACCGCCATCCATCCATCTTGCTTCTGGATGAAGCTACCTCAAATATCGATTCTGATACCGAAAAACTCATTCAAGAAGCCGTAGCCAAAATCATGGAAGGGCGAACCTCAATCGTCATCGCTCACCGCCTCTCAACAATCAGAAGCGCAACAAAAATTCTGGTCCTGGAGGGGGGACAGGTAGTCGAAGAAGGAGCCCACGAGTCCCTTATGAAAAAAAGAGGCCTTTACTACCTCCTCTACACTACCCAGGCGGCATCCATGGAAATCCCGCAATGAGACAGTCCTTGACCTATGGAGTTGGTTTTTGTATAAAAGATCATATGAAAAGAATAACCATCATCCTTCTTGCGCTTTTGATTCTGCTGTCTGGTTGCTCTTCGGCCTCAGGATATCAAATTTATAATCAGGGTCGCTGGGAGAATTTAGAGCGAGGTGAAATTGAAAAGCTTATAAGCACCGAGCCCCAGGGCTTTCCAGTCCTCGGTAAAAATTGGGCCTACGATTCCCTGAATTCTGCTTTATATTTCACATCCGACCTTATAGGGCTCAAGCCCGACGAAAAAATCGACCTTTTAGCCTCCGGCAAGGGGATAACGGTTTTAGGGGAAGACCACCAGCTCCTCGCTTATTACGAGGGAGAGGAAACGAGCCCGGGCTCCCCGACGACTTCCGTTAAGCTCATAGTCCAGAACAGGGGGGTATGGGTAATTGAGCTAAGCAGGCTTTGGGAGAAAGGCCCATGGCTTGTGACGGGGCTCAAGAAAAGCAAGTAGAATCGTCAACTTATTGTCAACAAATCGTCAACGGGGTGGATTGGAGGTTTAATGAAGGAATTTACAGAATTTCTGGAAATTTTGGGGGAGGACCTCGAGGAAAACAAGGCTCTATCGCGACTCGCTTCGTTCATCGTCAAAAAACTGCCCACTACCTTCTGCCGCATCCTCCTGAGGGAGGACGATAGCCTCAAGGTCAGAGCAGCTGAACCTATAAGAGAAACTACCTGGAACCCCGCGCTGAACCACGTCTACGCTGGCGAACCGGCTCTTTTCTGGTCCATATTAGGAGAGGGGAAACCGCGCATTTTGATCAAAGGGGAATCCGACCCGGAGGAGTTTCAGAGGCTGGTCGCCGATTTTGGAGTGGAGTTAGGGGCGGTAGCTATTTTTCCTCTGATCTCCCGGGATAAGACCTACGGGATTCTCCTTTTGGGCGAACAGCGTACGCCTCCCCGAGTTCCTTATGGTCCGGATACCTACAATTATGCCCTTTTAGCCCAGGCCTTGATCACGGAACTGGAAAGAAGGAAGGCTGAGGTTCAGCTACGCCAGGTAGCCGAGCTTTTAGACTACCAGATGGCCAAGGCGGAAATCATCTTCCTGAAGTTAGATTCCTCCCTAAACCTGATTTACTACTCTCCAGGCGCCTCCTCCCAGGGAATTGAATGGGAGAACTACCTCAATAGCAAAGACTGGCTCAAGCTCCTTCCACGAGAATATCGAGAAGAGGTCAAGCGAAAACTGGAGAACTTCCTTAGCTCCCAGAAGCAGGATTTCGAGACCGAATTCCCTCTGGAACACGACAAAACTATGAAGTGGGTCCGGGCCTTTTTCTGGAGGCAACCTTCACGAGCTGAAGGTCAGATCGCGGTAATTCTTCTTGATATCACCCAGCTTGCCAGGCAGAGACAAGCTCTGGAATCCTCTTATCAGTTTCTCTCAGCCATCATCGATCAGTCTCCTGAAGGGATTCTGGTCTTCGATCGATTGGGAACTGCTATCCGCTTAAACCAGGCGGCGATGCAGCTTTTCACCCTGGAAAGGGACACCGTGCTTCTGGGAAAATACAACATCTTCCGCGACGAGGTTCTGAGCGCACAAGGCCTAACGAAGGAAATCATGAAGGTATTTGAGGAAGGAACACAACTTCAGACGGAAGTAGAGTATGATTTCTCCTCTCTGCGCCATGTGCTCCTTCCCGGAAGGCCTAAAAAATGGTTGCGGATTACCATTTTTCCTGTGAAGGGCCAAAGACCGAAGCCAGAATTCGTTATCGGCCTCTACGCTGATATTACCGAGGAAAAGATTATTGCTCAGGAGAGAGAAAGAAGGTCAGCTCAGATCGCCCTCTTATTCGATGTCTCTCGGGATATGAGCCGCATGCTTGACCTTCAGGGAGCAGACTCAGTCCTTCAGAACCTCCTGGAAAAGGTGGTTTCCTATTTCCGGGCCGAGGGTGGAGCTCTGGTTTTCTATGGAGAAAAGGGGGAGAAGTTCTCCTTTAAGACCGTCCTTCCTTCCGCCTGGGAGAAAATGCCTGTTTCCAAAAAGGAGTACTGGCTATTTCAACCCATCCACGAAGCGCAAGCAAGCGTCCTTCTTGAGGGTAAAGAGTCTCATTTTTCCAAATTGGAGAAGGAAGGAATTAAAATTGGCTCCTATTTGGGCTTTCCCTTGATCCAGGCCGGAGACCTGGTAGGGATGCTCTGCCTCTTTTCTACCTATGAAGGTATGTTCAAAGAGGAGGATAAGGTCTTCCTGGGCACTGTGGCCCAATATCTGAGCATGGGCCTTGCTCGCCTGCGTCTGGAGGAGACTTTAAGGCGGCGCCTGCGTGATCTGGAGTTTATCCACCGCTCCTCTCTGGACCTGGTGTCGGGTCTGGACATTAATGCTGCGCTGGAGCGAGCAGTAAGCACTCTGCGCCAGCTTTTGGATGCTCAGGGAGTGATCATCTATGAGGTGCGGGACGGGGAAATGATTCCCCTTTACTGGCGCTATCGGCCCGATTATTTGAACTTTCCCGAGGAAGAGCTCCCTCAGAAGCTTCCCAAAAGGGTGGGGCAGGGGTTAGCGGGGTTAGTAGCCCAAACTGGAGAACCCCTGATTTTAAACGATGCCGATCGCGATCCCAGGAGCCATCACATTCAAGGAACCCCCATCATTGATGAATCCTTTATGGCAGTCCCTTTAAAATTAAAGGACAGGACAACCGGCGTGATCTCAGTAGTGAAGATGGGCTTAAATCAGTTCGGGGAAAAGGATCTGGAAATGCTTTCCACATTCGCTTCCAGCGTGGCCGTAGCCCTGGAAAACAACAGACTCTACCTGGAAGTAGAGAAGAGAAGGAAACTGATGGAGATCCTGAACACCGCGCTGAGGAATATTTCCCAGAAAATAGAGATCGACGAGTTATTGAAGGAGCTCCTGAGGATGGCCGTTCAGGTCGTTCCCGGAGCCCAGGCCGGTTCCCTCTTGGTCAAGGAGAACGATCACTTCCTCTATAAGGAGGCGGTGGGCTACGATTTCCAGAAGCTAAGGGAAATCAAGCTACCTCAGAACGTTGTTTCTCGTAAGTTTACGGCAAGCAGGGCGGTTTTGACAAAGGGCGAGGAACTCCTGCGCCAAAATCTGCCCGAGACTATCAAAAAGCAATTGGAAGAGATAGGCGGACTACAAAAAATAAAAGTGCTCCTTTCTGCTCCCATTTACGCCCACGGACAGCTTTTCGGATATTTCAGTTTAGAAAATCATGAGAGGGAGGATGCTTTTGGAACCGATGCCCAGGAAGCTCTCTGGCTTTTCGCTCAACAAGCCTCAATCGCCGTGGAAAACGCCCTGCTTTTTAAGGAAAAAGAGGAAATAGTGCGGCAACTGGAGCGGGATGTAGAGACTATCAGGGAGCTGGCCCAGGTCAAAGAGGATTTCCTCTATACCATCTCCCACGAGTTTAAAACCCCATTGATGATCTCCATGTCCGCTTTGGAATTTATGAGCTCCGGGAAGCAAACTGGGGAGAAAATGTGGGAATATGCTAAGGTCTTGGAGCGCAACCTCAGGAGGTTAGCCATCCTTGTGGATAATTTGCTTATCGCCTCCAAAAAGGAATCCCTGACCACGCTGGAACTTCGCAAGGAGGACTTAAGCAGGATTGTCAGGGAGGAAGTGGACTTTATTGAGCTATATGCCCGGGAAAAGAATATAAATGTGGAGCTTGATCTTCCTGAGGAGCCCGTTTTCGTAAAAATGGACCAGTTCCTGATGCGCCTCGCCGTGACTAACATCCTATCTAATGCTATAAAGTTTTCCCTCGGGGCTGGCACGATCAAGGTTCAGCTAACCAGGGAGAATGATAAGGCTATATTGAAAGTTCAGGACCAGGGAATGGGAATTCCCTCTGAGGACCTGCCTCATATTTTTGGGAAGTTTTTCCGTTCAACCCACGGCTCTAAAGCCATCATTTCCGGTACCGGACTCGGCCTGCACATTACCAAGCTAATCCTTGATGCCCACCAAGGGGAAGTCAGGATCGAGAGCCAGGTAGAGAAGGGGACCACGGTTTCTCTTATCCTCCCCCTGAAATAGCAAGGACAACTTTTTATATGATATAATTTTAAAAATGGTCAGATTGCGTATCAGGGCCGAGGGAGTGGTCCAGGGAGTCGGCTTTCGACCTTATGTCCATAACCTGGCTCTGAAATATAATCTTAAAGGGTGGGTGTTGAACTCACCCTCAGGCGTCTTGATAGAAGTGGAAGGGGAGAAGGTCCCATTTTTTCTCAGAGAACTTAGAGATAACCCCCCTCCGCTCGCTGTCCTTGAGACTCTGGAGGTGGAGGAGCTGGAGCCCGTGGGCTATGCGGAATTTCAAATTCGCTCCTCCCGGACAGAGGAAGAGCCTATCACCTTAATACCCCCTGATGTAGCTACATGCGAGGACTGTTTGCGGGAAATGCGCGATCCCTCGGATCGGAGATACCGTTACCCCTTTTTGAACTGTACAAATTGTGGTCCCCGCTTCACGATTATCGAATCCTTGCCTTACGATCGGGCCCGGACCTCCATGAAGAAGTTCCCTATGTGCCCGGACTGTGAGCGGGAATATCACGATATCAGGGATCGCCGCTATCACGCTCAGCCCGTGGCCTGCCCGAAGTGCGGGCCAAAGCTCTCTTTGAAGGAAGGAGAGCGCGTTCTTTTCGAGGAAGAGGCCCTAAAGCGCGCCAAAGTATTGCTCAGGGAGGGAAAAACACTGGCGATCAAAGGGCTCGGCGGTTTTCATTTAGCCTGCGATGCCACAAACGAGGAAGCCGTGATCAGGTTAAGGGAAAGAAAGGGTAGGCCCAGCAAAGCATTGGCCATAATGGTTTCCTCGCTGGAAGTAGCTCAAAGCCTGGCCTGGATTTCTGAGGAAGCACAAAGGGAGCTAACTGGCTGGAGGAGGCCAATCGTGATCCTTCCGAAGAGAGAGGGTACCCCCCTGGCACCCTCCCTTTCCCCGGACAATAACCGAATCGGGATTATGCTCCCTTACACTCCGCTGCATCACCTGCTTTTGGAGGAGTTTCAGGCCCTAGTAATGACCTCAGCCAACGAGAGCGGCGAGCCCCTGGTAGCTTCAAATGAGGAGGCATTGAGCAAGCTTTCTGCGGTTGCGGATGCTTTCCTGTGGCACGACCGGGAAATCGTTCAGAAACTCGACGACTCCGTTTTAGGCTCATACTCCAGGGGAATTCAGATGGTAAGAAGGGCCAGAGGGTACGCGCCCTTCCCCTTTAAGCTTTGGGGAAATTTCCCTTCCATTCTGGCCACCGGGGCCGAGATGAAGAACACCTTCTCGTTGACCAAAAGAAACTACCTTTTTCTCTCCCACCACATAGGCGATCTGGAGAACTGGGAAAGCTACGAGCACTTCCTTTCGTCGCTTGAGCATTTAAAGGCGCTCTATCAGATAGAACCAGAAGTTGTAGCTTACGATTTGCATCCTCAGTACATCGTGACCCAGTATGCCCTCTCCCTTAATGTAGGGATGAAGATTCCCGTGCAACATCACCACGCGCACATCGCCTCCGTGCTCTTCGAGCACCGCGTTTTTCATCCCGTGATTGGAGTTTCCTGCGATGGGACAGGATATGGGGATGACGGAGCGATCTGGGGAATGGAGTTTCTTATCGCCGACCTCTGGTCCTACAAGAGGTTCGGTCACCTTGATTATCTCCCTCTTCTGGGAGGAGAGGAAGCCATCAGGCAACCATGGAGGATGGCTGTGAGCCACCTTTTGAACGCCGAGGGAGGCTCTCCAGTGCTTTCTTTAAAAATTTTCCCGGAAATTGGAGAAGAGGGAATGAAAGTTCTGGAGGCCCAGTGGAGAAAGGGATTTGGTTCCCCACAGACCTCCTCAGCTGGTCGCCTCTTCGACACCATCTCCGCAATCTTGGGGTTCTCCAGGGAGATCTCCTATGAGGGACAGGCGGCCATTATTTTGGAGCGAGAAGCGGAAAAAGGAAGGAGCGTTATTCCCCTGAATTTTCCCAACAAGGAGGAAGACCGCTTTCTGCTCGATCCCGCCCCCATGGTCAGGGAGCTCGCTTATCGCAAGCTGAGAGGGGAAAACCCTCGGGATTTAGCCCTCTCATTTCACGAGGCGTTTGCCCGAGGAATACTGGAGGGGTGTAAATGGGGAAGGGAAAGATACGCGATTTCCCAGGTCGCCCTTTCGGGGGGAGTCTTTCAGAATCTCTTGCTTCTTGCCCGTCTTTTAGAGATGCTTGAGCAAGAAGGCTTTAAAGTCCTGCTGCCTCGGAACTTGCCCGTAAACGATGGAGCAATTTCCGTAGGGCAAGGGGCTATTGCATGTGCTAAATTGGAGGAAAAATGTGCTTAGGAATACCAGTAAAGATTGTGGAAATTAAAGACCAGGAGGCCCTGGTAGAGGTCGGGGGTTTGAAACAGACAATTCGCACGGATTTCGTTCCTGAGGCTCAAGTAGGCGATTACGTAATCGTACACGCGGGTTTTGCCATCTCCGTACTTGAGGAAGAAGAGGCTCGGGAAACCCTTGAGCTTTTAAAGGACGCGGATGTTATCCCTTGAACCAAGAGAGGTTTTAAGCAAAATTTCAAAAATGGGTGTAAGCGCCCGTTTCATGGAGGTTTGCGGCACTCACACTGTGAGCATCGCTCGCTCCGGATTAAAAAAGCTTCTTCCTGATTCCGTAAAGCTTATTTCCGGACCGGGATGTCCTGTATGCGTCACCGCCCAGGTGGATATCGATTACGCCATAGCTCTCGCCCGTCAACCAGGGGTAATCGTTGCTACCTTCGGTGACATGGTCAGGGTTCCGGGAACCGAAACAAGCCTCTTAGAAGCGCGAGCCTCTGGGGGAAAGGTGGAGGTAGTCTATTCTCCAATGGATTCCCTGAACCTGGCCCGCGCTCACCCAAAAGAAGAGGTGGTCTTTCTGGCCGTGGGCTTTGAGACCACCGCCCCTTTAATAGCGCGCACAGTACAGACAGCAAAGGCGGAAAATATACCCAACCTCTCCTTTCTTGTCCTTCATAAGCTTATCCCCCCGGCAATGCGCGCGCTTTTAGCCTTGAAGGAGATTCAACTCGACGGTTTTATCCTTCCTGGACACGTCTCTGCCATTCTCGGTTCTAAGCCTTTCCTCTTCTTGAAGGAGGAATTCCATTTGCCCGGTGTGATTACTGGTTTTGAACCAGACGATATCCTCCTTGCCCTTTTCATGCTTGTAAAGCAAAAAAGGGAGGATAGGGCGGATATTGAAATTCAGTATCGAAGAGCGGTGAGGCCTGAGGGAAATCCCCAGGCCCTGAAGGTGATGGAAGAGGTTTTTGAGCCCCAGGAGGCCAATTGGAGAGGGCTCGGGATTATCCCGGAAAGCGGTCTGGCACTTCGTCAGCCCTATTGGGATTTTGACGCCAGGCGCAGGTTCCCCCTGAAGATCATGGGCTCCAGAGAATACCCGGCGTGCGGCTGCGGGGAGGTCTTAAGAGGGGTAATTAGCCCTCAGGAGTGTCCTCTTTTTGGCAGGGTCTGCACTCCAGATTCTCCGGTAGGACCGTGCATGGTTTCTTCCGAGGGTTCCTGCGCGGCAGCCTATCATTACGAGGAGCACCCATGAAAAAGGAAATCATCACGCTGGCGCACGGAAGCGGAGGAAGACCAACTCAGGATTTGATCGAACGCCACATCCTGCCCAGATTTGATTCCACTCCCTTGAAGCAACTCTTAGACAGCGCTCTTTTAGAGTGCTCAGGTAGACTCGCCTTTACGACAGACGCTTTCGTTGTACACCCCATTTTCTTTCCTGGAGGAGATATCGGGAAATTGGCTGTTTCCGGCTCAATCAACGATCTGGCAGCCGTGGCCGCTGAGCCGCTTTTCCTTTCCGCCTCGCTGATTTTGGAAGAAGGGCTTGAGGTGGAGGAGCTGGATAGGGTATTGGAATCGATGAGCAGAACCTGCAAGGAAGCGGGAGTGGCTTTAGTAACCGGGGATACAAAGGTCGTGGAAAAGGGGGCAGGGGACAAACTTTATATCTCCACAAGCGCCATAGGCGTAAGGAGGCAAATTCCTGATCCCCAACCGGCACTGATCTCGCCTGGAGATGCCATTTTAGTGACCGGGCCAATTGGAGAACACGGAATGGCTGTACTCCAGGCCAGAGAAAGCTTCTTTTGCAACTTAGAGCTTCAAAGCGACTGCGCTCCGGTCTGGCCTTTGATTGATTCCTTGCTTAAAGCGGGGTTAAAAATAAACGCTATGAGGGATCCTACAAGGGGTGGTCTGGCAACAACCCTTGCTGAGCTGGCCCGGGAATCGGGATTGTGCCTTCAGGCGGAAGAGGATAAAATTCCCATAGGGGAAACCGTTCGCGCTGCCTGTGACATGCTCGGTCTTGATCCCCTTTATTTAGCCTGTGAGGGCCGAATGGTAATTATACTTCCGAAAAAGAATGCGGAGAAGGCGCTCACCGTACTAAAAGGACACCCCCTGGGTACCCAGGCAATGCTCATCGGTGAATGCTTGGAAAAACCTGAAGGAGTGGCATTGCTCTCCACTCGGATTGGAGGACGAAGGGTGCTTGCCCCTCTCTCAGGGGAGCAACTACCGAGGATTTGCTGAAAAGAGGAAGGTCAGAATCCAGATTTTTCCCTCAGGGCGTATGGATTCCCTTACGCCAGGATGCTACTATTGACAAACTGATTCGCCCCTCAGCCCTTCCTCAAAAGGTCTGTCTGCCCCTGCAAGAAAGGGCAAATACCATTCCTCTGAAGCCCCTGGTTCGCCCCGGGAGTTCCGTAAAAAGGGGGCAGCAAGTGGCCGCACCCTCTGAGAAGGAATCGCTTCCGCTCTTTTCCCCGGTATGGGGCGAGGTCGTGGCAGTCGAGAAGTCGGTGGTCCCATGGTCCGCGGAACCGGTGGAAACGATCGTGATTATGCCCAGGAAGGATGAGCTCCTTTTGCCCATTACTATGGCCAAGACGGGGTTTTCCCCTGACGAACTGCGCTTTCTCCTTTACCGCATGGGCGTTGTAAACCTGGATCTGGAGTTAATCGGGAAAAGCGCCCCTCTCACCCTGATCGTAAATGGTTGCGAGCTTGAGCCCTACCTGACCTCCACCCAGCGCCTCCTGGAAGAGAAACCCAAGGAGCTCCTTTTGGGAATCGAGCTTCTCGTCCAGGCTGTTGAGGCAGAGAGGGCGATCCTGGTGATCTCCAGCGAGAATAAGGGAATCCTGGAGGACCTCGGGGACCTGATTTTTGCTAAGAAGCAAATCTCCTTAGAAGTTTTTCCGCCCCGCTATCCCATGGATCACCCTGTGCTCATAAGAAAGATACTCGGGGTTCCTGAAGAAAATTCCTTGATCATTGACCTCCCCCTGGCAGTTTATTCTCATGAAGCAGTAGTCTTACGCCAACCCTTTATGGAAAAAGTGGTGACCATAACCGGTCCGGCTATTAGAAATCCCCAAAATATAAGGGTAAGGATAGGGACCATGCTTGAGGAACTGGTAGCTCAATGTGACGGCTTCACCGTGGAACCAGGGATGATCATTATGGGCGGCCCCTTAAGAGGGCAAGTGATAAATTCTCTGGAAGTACCCATCACCCGTTACAGCAAGGGCTTTGTTTTTCTCCCCGAAAGAAATCCTTTCCTGGAAACAAGTTGCATTCTCTGTGGCTCCTGCATCGATTCTTGCCCCATGGGGCTTTATCCTGTCTTTATCTGTGAGGCGGTAAAGTCCCGGAACTGGAAGGCGCTGGACGACCTGGGCGCGGAAAATTGCATCTTCTGTGGCACTTGTTCGTATATTTGCCCGGCTCACATCCCTCATCAGAAGTATCTGAAAAGGGCGCGGGAAAGGCTGGTGAAATGAGAAAAAGGTCCACTGCTTTCCCCCCTCACATTTTTGGGAAGAACTACTATAAGAGCAACTGGGATTTGATCGTGGCCTTAGCCCCGGCTTTTGTGGCCGGAGCCCTTTCTTACGGCATCGGGCCCTCTCTCCTTTTCCTCTTGATCTCTGCCCTGGGGGCGGCTTGTGCAGAGATAGTTTTTTCCTTTGCCCTCTCTCAAAGTTTCTCCCTGGACGACGGCTGGGCTATATCCATGGGCATGCTTTCGGCCCTTGTTCTTCCTCCTTCAGCCCCCCTTTACATCCCGGTGCTTGTGGCCGCACTTACTGTCCTTTTAGGGAAAACAATCCCTGGAGGGTTGGGGAGAAGCATTTTTTCACCCCTGATCCTGGCCTTAATACTTATCTTTTTTATTTTTCCGGGAGCGTTAAGTTATAGCTGGCCTTCACTGGAGGAGACCGGCCAAACGGTTATCCGGGCAAAATCATGGTATGAGCTCTTCCTTTTAAGTTCCGGGAACCAGGCGCTGGGAAGCTATTCCCTTCTTGCCATTTTGCTCGGGGCAATCTTTTTGGTCTTGAGGAATAGCCTTGACTCGGCAGTAACGCTCTCATATCTTTTGGGTTCTTCCTTTTTTCTCCTCTTCTCTAAGGTTCCTCTGCCTGCACAGCTTTTTGCCAACGACAGCATATTTTTTGCCGTCTTCCTAGTCCCTATGGCGGGGACCACGCCCCTCACGCTCAGGGGTAAGCTGGTTTACGGATTTCTGGGGGGACTTCTTTCCGCCCCCTTGAGGCTCTTTTTAGGTCCGGTTCTGGGGATAATATTCTCCCTGCCTTTTGCCAACGCCACTGTACCTTTATTAAACTACCTTTTTCTCCCAAAAGCTCGTAGCTACCTCCTTCAGCCGATGAAGCCCGTTTTTAGGGTGGGTATTGGAGAGGTAATAACCAGCCTTAAGAACCTTCTCCTTTTCCTCAGCCTGGCAAAATCCAAAAAGAAGCCCACTCCGGAAAAAGAGGTTCTGGCCGATGAGAGCAGTGAAAAAGGGAAAACTCCATCCCCGGTATCAACCATGAATTTTCAGGAATACAAAGAGGATGCAGCAGGATTCTGCTCCTTCTGCACGGAGACGCTTCCTGAATGTAAGGAGTTCTTGCGCACTTCAATGAGTAAGGGATGGCGATTCTTTCAGGCTGCTGACGAGGAAGGGATCCAGGGCGGGATGATCCTGGGACCCACCGCGGAAGCCACCTTTCCCGTAGAAGGAGAGAATCTGGTGCACATTGCCTGTCTCATGCTCAGGAAAGAAAAGAGAAAGCGAGGGTTAGGACGTTCTCTGGTTGAACTAGCCATCAAGGTCTCTGAGGACAAATCAGGAATTTGGGCTTTAGCACACAAGAGTTTAATCCCTCCAGGCTTTTTAGAACACCTGGGATTTAAAGTGGTTGCCCAAAGGGGCTCATGGAAGCTCTCTCTTTACAGCCCGAAAGACGCCCAGGTGAGCTTTTCACCAACAGTTGTCAAAACCAGGGAAAAAAGGAAAAAAAATATCTTAGAGGCCATTCTTCCTCCATACTGCTCCTACCTGATTAAAAATTACCGTGAAGCCATAGAAAAGCTGGACCTCCCCGAAGGAATGGTGGAAATTAGAGAGCACATTGTCTCAAGTAAAGAAGAGCTGTCCAGTTTCCCTTTTTGGGGGATCTACTTAAACGGCAAGCTACTTGCCACTGGCTTAATGGAAGGCGAAAAGCTGAAAGCGAAAGTTTTAAAGAAACTCGGGGAATAGAAGCCCGGCGTTCCTAAAAACAGGCCTCTGCTCCCCGGAAAGATAAATGAAAGATGAATAGCGCCAAGGAAAAGAGCTGTTGACTTTTCTTGCTTTTATTTTATAACTTGAAAAAGTCGAGGTCATGGAGTTGAACAGGAAAAAACTAAAATTGGATACCCGTCCGCTTTACCTGCTTGTGGAGGAAAGACTACTCGACCTCATCGAACAGGGTTACTTTAAACCAGGAGAAAAGCTCCCCTCCGAGCCCGTACTGGCAAGGGAGTTAGGGATATCGCGCTCTACCTTAAGGGAGGCTCTCCGGGTTTTTGAGGAAGAGGGGTTAATTTCCCGAAAAAGAGGCTTGGGCACCTTCATTGAGGAAAACCGTCCACGCGTTATAGAAACCGGGCTGGAAACCCTGGAAAGTCTTGACAGTCTGGCGCAAAGGTACGGATTAGAGGCGGGGACGAAGGATTTGAAGCTTTCCCTCTCTAAGGCCGACAGGGCGATCCAGGAGAAGTTAGGAGTCTCCAAGAACGAAATGGTAATCACCATCTCCAGGATTAAAACTACAGCTGATCGCCCCGTAGCCTATATGTTCGACGTGCTTCTGGGAAAATATGTAGATTGGGAGGATTTAAAAGCTAACTTCCGCGGTTCAGCGCTGGATTATGTTTTGGAGAAGAAAGTTCCCGTTTCATACGCCCGCGCTAACATCATTCCCACGAACTGCCCCCGAAATCTGGCGCGCAAGTTGAGAATACCCCCTCAGACTCCCATCCTGCTTCTTGAGGAGACGCTCTTTACCAGGGACGGGGAGAAGTTAGGGTACTCCCTGAACTACTTTGTGCGAGAGTTCTTCAAATTTCACGTGATTCGCCGTCCACCTTCCGGAAGCTGAATTGTTGACAGTTTGGGAGACCTCTTTGTATGATGTCTGACAAATGACAAATTTGTAATTAAAATTTGTCGTAACTCTGGAATGACCTGAAAAATCAGAAGCAGAAAGGAGAGAAAGTGATGAAGACCGATTCCTTCAGGGGAAGAGATTGGATCACGGATTTAGAGTACACCAAAGAGGAGCTGGAGACCATCCTGGAGGTTGCTTTTGACTTGAAGCGTAAGTTTGCAGTTGGCGAACCCCACGAACTTCTGAGGAGCAAGACCTTATTCATGATTTTTTACAACCAGTCCCTGCGCACGCGGAATTCCTTCGAAGCCGGCATGACCCAGTTGGGAGGGCACGCTCACTTCCTGGACCCCTCCAAAATCTACTCCCCCGCTCTGGCGGGAATGGAGAAAGCCTACTCCACAGAACGGGTTTCCGATGTCGCCCGAACCCTCTCCCGCATGGGACACGGGATTGCTATTCGCTGCTATGGAGAACCTGTAGGCTGGGTCTATGGAAAGGCGGATTACATGATCCGGGAATTTGCACACTGGGCATCCATTCCCGTGATCAACATGGAGGATGACATTTATCACCCCTGTCAGGGGATGGCGGACATTATGACCATGATGGAAAAGCTGGGAGATTTAAGAGGAAAGAAATTCGTTATGTCCTGGGCTTACTCACCATCAGTGGAAAAGCCCCTGGCTGTCCCTCACTCTGCGATTTCCGTAGCTTCCAAATTCGGGATGGACATCGTTCTGGCGCACCCCAAAGGGCTGGAGCTGGATGATAACATCCTGGACGCTGTCAGAGAAAACGTGCGCAAGTACGGTGGCTCCTTCGAGATCTCCAATGATATGGCGGAAGCCTTCAAGGATGCGGACGTCGTTTACCCCAAGGCCTGGACCTCAAAGTGGAACATCCCACCCTTCTCCCCCAAGCCCGATCTGGAGAAAACCCAGGAGCTTTTCGACGCCAATAAGCACTGGATTTGCGATTCCAGGATGATGAAGAACGCTAAACAGGATGCTATATATATGCACTGCTTGCCCTGCGATCGAGGTTTTGAGGTTACGGACGACGTGATCGACGGGCCTCAATCCGTGGTCTTTGACCAGGCAGAGAACAGGCTCCATGTGCAGAAGGCAATTATGGCCCTGACCATGAGGTAAATATGGTAGAACCTATCGACAAGGAGCTCTACAACAAAGACTTAATTTGCACCCAGGACTGGAAGCTGGAGGATTTAGAGAAGGTTCTCGATCTGGCGGAGGAAATGAAAGTTCACCGCTTCGATCATCCCTATTCTAACTGTCTGCGCAACCGCACCTTCTTCATGTTCTTTTATAACCCTTCAGTGCGCACACGCCAGTCCTTCGAGTGTGCGGCCACAGAATTGGGAGGACACGCTCAATTTCTGGAGCCCAAGGCCATGAGGCTGAAAACCGCTACCACTGCAGGGGAGACCGTTGAAGACGCCGCGAAGGTGATGAGCCGATATGCGGCGGGTATGGGGATCAGGATTCTTGAGGATAAAATTTCCGCTTATGGTGAAGGCGATGCTCTCCTCAAGGAATACGCTTACTGGTCCAGCATCCCGATCATCAACATGGCGGACGACAAGTTCCATCCCTGTCAGGGTCTTGCGGACATTATGGGTTTGCGCAACAACCTGGGCAAAAACCTGAAGAAAAAGAAGCTGCTCATGATCTGGGGACACGGAGCCCTCGCTCGTTCCTGGTGTTCCGTTCAAGAAAACTTGCTGATCTCCTCCCGTTTCGGCATGGATGTTACTCTGGCCTATCCTGAAGGATACGATCTCGACCCGGAAGTGATTGAAGCTGTTAAAGCTAACTGCCGCATGAATAATTCGGCCTTCGAGATCATTCACGATCCCGTGGAGGGGTACCAGGATGCTGACGTAGTCTACTGTCGTAACTGGATGAGTCCCAATGCCTACCGCAACGGGGAGTTTGATAAGCAGGGTGAGATCGAAAGAGCCCTGAAATATACGGACTGGGTTTGTGATGCCAAGAAAATGAAACTCACGCGGGAAGGAAAGGGTCTCTTCATTCATCCCATGCCCGTGGATCGGGGACATGAGGTCACGGACGAAGTGGCCTCCGGTCCCAATTCCATTATTTACGAGGTAGCAGAGAACAGGTTACACGTACAAAAGGCGATTATGGCCCTCACTATGGGTGTTCGCGAAAAATAATTTTTTAAAGGAGAGTTTTTTCTATGAGCAAAGTTGCTGTGGTAGCGATTGGAGGAAATTCGCTGATCAAAGATGAAAAACATCAGACCGTAGAGGACCAGTATCAGGCAGCGAAGGAGACCTGCTATTACATTGCGGACATGATTCAGGAAGGCTGGACGGTGGCCATTGGACATGGGAATGGTCCGCAGGTGGGCTTCGTTTTACGCCGTTCCGAGATTGCCCATAAAGTAGCGGGAATGCACGAGGTGCCTCTGGATGTTTGCGGTGCCGATACTCAGGGAGCCATCGGCTATGCCCTGCAGCAAAACCTCCAGAACGAATTCCTCCGCCGGGGAATAAAGAAGCACGCTGCGACCGTGGTAACTCAAGTCGTAGTAGACCGCAACGACCCCTCCTTTAAAAATCCCACCAAGCCCATCGGTGGATTTATGACCGAGGAAGAAGCGAAAATGCGTGCTGAGAGAGAGGGGTGGATAGTTGTGGAAGATGCAGGCAGAGGCTGGCGCAGGGTAGTTGCTTCCCCCATCCCGCAACGGATCGTGGAGTTGGAGGCAGTGAAGACCTTGATCGATGCCGGTGTGGTCACGATCACAGTTGGTGGTGGCGGCATTCCTGTAATTGAGGATGAAGAAGGTAACCTTAAGGGCGTCGCCGCGGTAATCGACAAGGATTACGCCTCCTCCCTTTTAGCGCGCTCCGTAGGAGCCGAACTTTTTGTCATTTCCACCGCAGTAGAAAAAGTTTATCTCAACTACAATAAGCCGGATCAACGGGCAATTGACATAATGACGGTCAGTGAAGCCAAAAAATATATGCAGGAAGGCCACTTTGCTAAGGGGAGCATGCTTCCTAAGATCCAGGCCATTATCTGGTTCCTCGAGGCTGGTGGCAAGAAAGCGATTATTACTAACCCGGAAAATATCGCCCGCGCTCTAAAGGGAGAAACCGGAACCCACATTTTACCTGACTCGAAATAGTGTCTTAACAAGAGGGCTGATCCCGGGGATCAGCCCTCTTGATTTTTCTGGAGGTGAAGATGGATCAGGTAAAAACGCTGAAGTGCGTGCTCTGCCAGAGGGAATATGAGCCTCAAGAAGTGGAATATACCTGCCCGCTTTGTGGAAATGCGGGTATTCTTGAGGTCCTTTACGATTACGATAAAGTCTCAAAGCGTATTTCGAAGGAGAGCCTGGCAAAGAATAGTGACTATTCCATCTGGAGGTACAGGCCCCTTCTTCCCATAAAGGAGGATTCCCCCACTCCTCCTTTGCATGTAGGATGGACTCCCCTCTATCCCGCTTTTAGGCTGAGAAGGAAGTTGGAGCTTCCAGGACTCCATATCAAGGACGACGGTCGCAACCCCACAGCTTCGCTTAAGGATCGGGCTTCGGCGGTAGGAATCGTCAAGGCTTTAGAGAGGGGAGCTCGCGAAGTGACCTGCGCTTCCACGGGAAACGCCGCCTCTTCCTGGGCAGGGGTTGCAGCCTCACTGGGCTTGAAATCCTATATTTTTGTTCCCCGAACTGCTCCTCAAGCTAAGCTCGCTCAACTTCTAATTTTTGGCGCAAGGATTTTCCCCGTTAAGGGCTCTTACGATCAAGCCTTTGACCTCTGCATCGAGGCTTCCAGGAAGTTTGGTTGGTACAACAGGAACACCGCCTATAACCCTTACTTAGTGGAGGGAAAAAAGACCGTAGCCTTAGAGATTGCCGAACAGTTGAATTGGGAGGTACCGGATAAAGTGTTTGTCTCTGTAGGTGATGGCTGCATCCTCTCCGGAGTTTTCAAGGGATTCGCTGACCTCTTTCATCTTGGTTGGATTGGGCGTGTGCCGCAGGTTATCGGTGTTCAGGCCGAGGGCGCAGCTCCCCTTTACCGCGCCTGGAAAAACAGAAAGCCTTTAGAACCAGTAGAGCCCAAAACTATTGCTGACTCCATCTCGGTGGGGATTCCCAGAAATGCAGTCATGGCCCTGAGGGACCTTTATCGCTGGGAGGGAAGAATGGTCACTGTAACTGATGAAGAGATCCTCGAGGCCATGAGGATTCTGGGCCAGGAATCCGGGGTTTTTGGCGAGCCCGCTGGGGTAGCCAGCCTGGCTGGGTTGATTAAGGCATTAAGGGAGGGAATGGTGGAAAAGAAGGATAAGGTTGTGGCGATTATCACTGGAAACGGATTAAAAGATGTCTCCGCTGCCTTGCATGCCGTGAGCATGCCTGAAGCGATTGATCCAACCCTGGATAGCGTGGAGCAAGCCCTTAAGCGCTAAGTTTTTCCTTAAGGGCACGGGCAAATTCCCTGGCTTTATCGAGATCCCTCTCGTTGGGTCTTCCCTTTTTGATTCCCCCGAAAAGTTTAAGAAGGCCAAAAGTATCCCAGCCCGGAAGGGAGAGCTCCCCAATGATTCGGAAGCCTTTCTTCTCAAGGATGTTCCTTAACTTTTCGTGCCTCTTCGGGGAAGGTATCCCAGCCGTGGAAAAAATGGAGGCCAGTTTTTCCTTCACCTGGGGAAGTTTCTCCGCGAAATTCAGGAGATCCTTATGCATCGTCCAGAAATAGATCCCGGAGGCGAAAATTAAATGATCAAAACCCAGGGCGAATTCCGGGCTTATTTCTTTGGGGTCACAGATTTGAGCGTTTAACTCTTTAGAGATAATTTGGGCCACTCGCTTGGTGTTCCCGTGGTGTTCGGATTTCAGAAGAATCAGGCTTTTCACTTGAACCCTCCTTCTTTGAGCTTCTGAAGCAAGATCACGGCCCCACTTTTGCTCATGGGCTGGTTGTTATTCCCGCATTTAGGGGAAAGGACGCAGGCCGGGCAACCATCCTCACAGGGACAGTCACGAACCATCTCCAGGGTGACATTTATAAGCTCTGAGAGCACCTCAAAAACCTTCTCCGCAATTCCCACTCCCCCCGGAGCTCCGTCATAAATGAAAACGGCGGGGACTTTGAGCTCCGGATGCAGGGGGTAAGAAACTCCCCCTAAATCCCAGCGATCGCAGAGGGCGAAAATCGGCGTGAGAGCGATCATAGAATGCTCCAGGGCGTGGATACCGCCATCGAAATCCAAATTCTTTTCCGAAAACTCCTCCTTAAGATTCTCCGGGATCTTGAACCAGGTAGCCATAGTGGAATAGCTAATAGGAGGGAGGAGGAGCTCGCGGAAATCCAGGACGCGGTCAAATTTCTTGACGAAGTATCCTAAAAGTTGCTCCGATACCTCGACCTCACCCAAGAGGACCTCCACCCCTTCCTCGGTGACCCTGCTCTTTAAAGTCCTCTTGATCTGGACATCGGTATTCTTTCGAGCCTGGGTATAATAATCCACTTCCGCTTTCAAAAGATGCACTATCCCCTTATCCATCTCCACTTTTTGCACCAGGTAGGTCTCCCCCTGGTGGAGGAAAATTGCACCTGGATAAGCCTCTCGATAGACCTGAGCCTCATCCAGGGTCTCAAGCACTTCGCCCTCAGAGAGGAGCATGAAGGTGCGTGTCCCAATGTTGTTTAAAGAGACAATCTCCGAAGCCCGCTTCGCTTCCCCTCGATAAGATCCACAGGAGAGAACGCCCTCTTCCTCCAGGGAAGAAAGAACCTCGGGGGCCGATTTCCCGAAGAACTTCCTTACTTCCTCCTCATTTTCCAGAGGTAATTCCAGAGCCGCCAGGACCAGATGGCCTTTGAGAACGTATGGATTTTCAGGATTAAGTAAAGCGCTTTCCAGGGGGCTTGCGAAAAACCTCTCCGGGTGCTGGGCAAAGTACTGATCCAGGGGATTGGGATAAGTAACCAAAGCTATTAAGGCGTCCTCTTCCCCCCGCCCTGCTCTTCCTGCCTGCTGCCAGGCGGAAATCATAGTTCCTGGATATCCCGCGATCACCACGGCATCCAACGAGCCAATATCAATCCCTAACTCCAGGGCATTGGTGGAAAAAAGAGCTCGCAACTCCTTCTCCTTTAATCTCCTTTCCAGCTCTCGGCGTTCCTCAGGGAGGTATCCGGCACGATAGGAGGCTATTTTCCTCGCCTCTATGAGCTGCTCCTTCTCTGCCAGCTCTCTGGTCCATCGGGTTAAGAGTTCCGCCAGGTAGCGGGAGCCTGTGAAACAGAGAACCTGGAGACCGGAAGAAACTAACTTCAAGACGAGGTCTCTGGTTTCCAGGTGAGGGGAACGCCTTTCCCCACTTTCCGCGAGGGGAGGATTCCAGAGGAGAAAGAACTTCTGGCCGTGAGGGGCCCCATCTTCAGTGACAGCCTCCATCTTCCTTCCGGTCAGCTTCTCACCGAATTCCCCGGGGTTGTTCAGGGTGGCCGAAGAAAGGACGAATTGGGGATGCGCCCCGTAGTATTCAACGATCCTCTCTAACCTGCGGAGGAGGCAGGCGAAATGGGAGCCGAAAACCCCGCGATAGACGTGGGCTTCGTCAATTACCACATATTTAAGGTTCATAAAAATCCTGCGCCAGAGGTGGTGCCAGGGCAGGTATTCATGAAGCGCGTAGGGATTCGTGATTAAAAGCCGCGATCTCTCCAATATTTTCCTCTTGGCTGAGGCAGGTGTATCTCCGTCGTAGATCGCGGGGCGGATGTGGGATTTGAGCTTTTGATCCCAGAAAACAAGAGTTTTCAACTGGTCGTTTGCCAGTGCCTTTAAAGGGTAAATGTAAAGGGCGCAGGCGAAGGGATCCTCGAGGAGCTTCTCTAAAACGGGAAGGTTAAAGGCCAGGCTTTTTCCAGAAGCTGTGGGAGTAGCAATGATCACATCCTTACCTCCCCTTAGAAGGTTGATGGCCCTTGTTTGATGAGAATAGAGGCGGATCCCTGCTGAATTCAGGATGCGCTCGAGAGTGTCCGGAAGTGGAGGATCAAGGGTCCCAAAAGAAGGAGGTTTCTTTGAGATAATTTCCAGATGAACTAACTGACCTTCTTTAGCGAGGCCCTCTCGAAGCTCCTGAATGGTCAGGGCAATCCGGGACATCCCTTAAGGGTCAGGAGGAAGTGGCAATGTTTTCTGGGCCCAGAAGCTCCTTGAGCTTTTTCAAAAGCCTCGGGCTGTTTTGAACCCAGAAACGAGTGGAAGGAGCTACGACTACCCGCTTCCCGTTCAGGGAAATGAAGATGGTCACAGGGCATCTTCCGGGATAGGTTTCCAGAATTTCCTTCAGCTTTAATAAGGTATCGAATGTGGTGCCGGCAGGAATGGTGAGGTAAAGGAAGAAATCTTTCTTTTCCAGGTCTTTAATCTGCGATTCCAGAACCTCACGCTCTAAGAATTTAATCAGCTTGGAAGCGGTGATCTTCGTCCGCTCCTCATCGACGGAGAGCCTACCAGAGAGCACGACTATCCCTTCTTTTTCTAAAGCAGGCTTAAATTCCTCGATCAGGCGTGAATAAACGACCACCTCAATGGAGGAAGACAGATCCTCAAGGGTCAAAATTAAAATCTGGCTCCCGTTTTTAGCCTGCACTTTCCGATTACGGGAGACACTTCCGTAAACCGTAACCGTCTGTCCATCCTCCAATTCCACAAGGTGCGCTATGGGAGTAGCGTTAAAAGAAGCAAGCAGCTTCTCATACCTTACGAGCGGATGCTCAGAGAAATAAAAGCCCAGAGCCTCTTTCTCCCAGGCCAGAACCTCGGCCTCGGAATATCCCCCTTCGTAGTCCGGTTCCTCATATTCTCTAGGCTCCTCGTGGCCGAACAGAGTAGCTTGCTCTCTCTTCGAGGTCCTTTTCGCCGCTCCCAGGAGGAGATCAAGGCTGAAAAGGAGCTCGGGCCTGGACTTTCCTGTGAAATCGAAGGCGCCTGCCTTGATCAAGCTCTCCACGGTCTTGCGGTTGACCAGATGGGAGGACACCCGCTGGAGGAAATCGCCCAGGGATTGGAAGGGACCACGCTCCTCACGCTCTTTTACGATCACCTCCACTGCCCCTTCCCCCACATTCTTGATAGCAGCTAAGCCAAAGATGATGGTGTTGCCCTCTCCGGGCTTGAATCCCACGTTACCCTGATTTAAGTCCGGGGGAAGAACCTTAATGCCGAAGTGCTGGCACTCCTCAATGTAAGCTCGAATTTTATTCTCGTCCCCGATTACGGATGTTAAAAGGGCAGCCATGAATTCCTGGGGGTAATGGGCTTTGAGATAAGCTGTGCGGTAAGCGAGCACACCGTAGGCGGTGGCGTGAGATTTGTTGAAGCCATACTGGGCAAACTTAGCCATGAAATCGAAGACCTGACTGGCGATCTCAGGAGAAATTCCATTTTCCTGAGCCCGCGCGATGAACTGAGGCTTTTGTTTCTCCATGGCCACCTTATCCTTCTTGGCCATGGCCCTCCTTAGAACGTCCGCTTCTTGCAGGGAGTACCCGGCAAGAGCTGAGGCTATTTGCATAACCTGCTCCTGATAAACGATAGCGCCATAAGTCTCCCTTAAAATTGGTTCCAGCTTGGGATGAAGATATTCAATGGAGATTTTTCCCTCTTTGGATTTTATGAAATCGGGGATCATGTCCATGGGACCGGGACGGAAGAGGGCCACCACAGCGATGATATCTTCGATTCTTGTGGGTTTGAGGTCCTTCAGGATCCTGCGCATTCCCAAACTTTCCAGCTGGAAGACCCCTGAGGTCTCAGCCTGCTGGAGAATCCGGAAGGTTTTCTCATCCTCCAGGGGGATATTCTCCCAGTCTACCTCAATTCCTCGCCGTTCCTTAATCAAGCGCAGGGTATCCTGAACCATAGTCAATGTGGTTAGCCCCAGGACGTCCATCTTCAGGAGGCCAATTTTCTCAATGTCATCCTTGGCAAACTGGGTGGTAATTTCTCCCTCAGTGTCGCGCATCAGAGGGACATGCAGGGTCAGGGGTTCCGAGGAGATCACTACCCCCGCAGCATGAGTGGAAGCATGGCGCGCAATTCCTTCCAGGCCTTTAGCGGAATCGATTAGCTCCTTTATCTGAGGATCGCTTACGTATTCTTCGCGCAAATCTTCCACAGTATCCAGAGCCTGAGAGATCATGGAGTTAAAGGGGATCTTCTTTGCAATGCGATCCACAACCCTCAAAGGGACTCTGAGCACCCTTCCGCAATCCCTGATTGCGGCACGGGCTGCCATTGTTCCGAATGTGGCGATTTGGGCAACGCTGTCCTGGCCATATTTCTCTTTAAGATAACTGAGAACCTCATCCCTCCTTCTGGAGCAGAAATCTATATCGCAGTCCGGCATAGTAACTCTCTCCACGTTGAGGAAGCGCTCGAAGTAAAGCCCGTACCTTAAGGGATCGATCTCGGTGATACCCAGAGCATAAGCCACAAGGGAACCACAGACGGAGCCACGGCCTGGCCCCACCATAATTCCCTGGCTTCTGGCAAAACGCACTAAATCCCAGACCACCAGGAAGTAAGAGGAAAATCCCATCCTCTGTATCGTTTCTAACTCGTATTCGAACCTTTCTTGGACCTCAGGGGTTATTGTCTCGAACTTTTGACGCAAGCCCTCCTCTGCTCTTTCCCTGAGGAAAGAATTGACGTCGTGTCCTTCTGGAACTTCAAACTTAGGAAGGTAGAGCTGACCAAATTCCAGCTCCAGGTTGCACATCTGGGCAATTTTTACCGTATTTTCCAGGGCCTCGGGAAAATCAGGGAATAAAGCAGCCATCTCTTCCTCGCTCTTGAAGTAAAACTCGTCATTCTCAAAGCTCAGCCTGTCCTTGTCCTCTATGGTCTTGCCCGTCCCGATACAGAGGATGATGTCGTGGGTGCGGTAATCCGATTTCAAGGTGTAGTGGGAGTCATTGGTGGCCACAATGGGGAGGTCGGTCTCGCGTGAAAGCGCGATCATCTCATTCTGAAAGACCCTTTCCTCTTCCAGCCCATGGTTCTGGAGTTCCAGGTAGAAATTCCCCTCCCCAAAAATGGAGGCATACTCCAGAGCAACCTGGCGCGCCTTTTCCTTTTCTCCTTGGAGCAAAAGCTGGGGAATTTCTCCCTTCAGGCAGCTGGTTAAGGCGATCAGACCCCGGGAGTGTTTTCTCAGCAGCTCCTTGTCCACCCTGGGGCGATAGTAGAAGCCCTCCAGGTGGGCCAAGGAGACTAACTGGATCAGATTTCGGTAGCCCTCAAGGTCTTTAGCCAAAAGGACCAGGTGATAGGCCTGATCTATCTTTCCCTCCCGATCAAAGCGGGTTCGGGGGGCCACGTAAACCTCACAACCGATGATGGGCTTGATCCCTTGTTCTCTCGCTTTCTGATAAAAAGAGATCACGCCATGCATCACCCCATGGTCAGTTAAAGCCAGAGCGTTCATTCCCATTTCCCTGGCTGTTCGGGTGAGATCCTTAATTCGGGAAAGCCCGTCTAAGAGACTGTATTCAGAATGAACGTGCAGATGTACAAAAGCCACGACCTTATTCTAACACAGCCTTTAAAAGTTTAAGCGACCCGAATTACTTAACCCATCGCCCTTTTAATTAATTCCGAGCAGAGCAGTTATTTGCTTCGCATTCAATTCCTCAGGAAATCCAAGATTTGCTTCGCATTCAATTCCTCAGGAAATCCAACACTATTTCGTTGAATTCTCCTGGATTTTCCATGTTCACGATGTGGCCCGCTCCTGGTATTATTAACTTTTTAACTTCGGGAATTTCCCTTTCCAGGATATCCGCTATAGTCAGGATTTCCGGATCGTCCCTCTCCCCTACGATTACGAGGGTAGGGGACTGAATTTCTTTAAGCCTGTGAATGGCAGGGGGTTTGATGGATTTGAGGGGAGCAAAATCCGGGGAATAAGCATAGAGATTTTCCAGGCAGATCTGCCTGATTTTGGCGGAAATATGGGGGTTTTCCATAGCTGGGACCATCATCGGGTCCTGAAGCCAGAGCTCCACAGCTCTTTTTGCGCCTTCCTTCTGAGCTACCTTCATGATTTCCATTTGCCTCCTGATGCCTTCTTCGGCAAATTGAAATCCTCCAACCCCTGACCCCACAAGCACAAGCTTATCCACCATTTCCACGTGGGAAATGGCAAATTCGATAGCGATTGTACCACCAAGGGAGAGCCCCACGATGTGTGTTTTGGGGATGTTGAGGTGGTTCAGGAGAAAGTAAAGGTCCTCCCCTGGCGAGTAAGGTTCTCTCGAGGGAGTGGATTTGCCAAAGCCCCGAACATCGTACCGAATGACCCGAAAGTATTCCGAAAAAAGAAAAAATTGCTCATCCCACATCCTGCGGTCCATGTTGCCGCCGTGAATAAAGACCAGAGGATGTCCTGAGCCCTCAATTTCAAAGTAAAGCTCGCATTCTTCTATTTTTAGATATCCCATTTGCCCTTTCAGAAATTAATTTTTAAGCCTTGGATCCAGAGCGTCCCTTAAGCCGTCACCCATAAAATTGAACGCCAGTACGGTAAGGAAAAGGAAAAGCCCGGGGTAGATAATCAGCCAGGGACCATTGTCAGGGGCAAAAATGTACTCCGCTGCAGTTTGAAGGATATTTCCCCAGGAAGGCAGAGGAGGTTGAATGCCTAACCCAAGATAACTCAAAGCGGCTTCCCCCACAATGTTCCCTCCCATCAGCAATGTCGTGGAAACGATTATTGGCGCCATAGAGTTCAAAAGGAGGTGGCGAAGCATAATCCTCCATCGTGAGGCGCCTACAGCCCTTGCTGCTTCCACGAACTCTAAATTTCTAAGGGAGAGTACGACCCCCCTTACAAGTCTGGCATCAGTCATCCAGCCAAAAGCCACGAAAATGCCCACCAGAGTCCAGAATCCCGGGCCAAAGGCCATAGCTAAGACGAGATACAAGGGGATGTATGGTAAAGACATCATCACGTCGGTAAAGCGCATCAAGGCCTCATCAACCCAGCCCCCGAGATATCCAGAAAAAACGCCGATCAGGGCTCCTAAAAATACGGAGGCGATCGCAGAAATAAAACCCACGGCAATAGAAACCCTTCCCCCGTAAAGGATGCGCGCCAGCACATCCCTTCCCAGGTCATCGGTGCCAAACCAATGGGTAGCTGAGGGTAACTGATAGCGATATGAAAAGTTTTGAAGCTCATAGTCGTTTCCGGTAAAGAAAGAGTATACGGGATAGCCCAAAAAGCATGTGAGGGCTATAAAGATCACTATTGCGGCCCCGAACATGGCCATTTTGTGCCTGCGGAAACGCACCCAAACCATTTCCCAATAGGATATTGCAGGGACTTGAGCGACCTCTGCTTCATCCAGTACCATTCCGTCCTCCTTTTGGAAAAATCCGGTTGGGGGCGGTACCTGAAAAGTACCGCCCCGCCTGGGTTATTGGGAGCTCACTCCCAGTACCAGTAGGCCACGTTCCAGGTGATAGAAGACCAGCTGGGAGAGTCGATCCCCTGGAGACGATCCTTATAGAGGGTAGCCTCAGCAACAAAGAGCAAGGGTACTGTAGCCATGTCCTGGAGAAGAATACGCTGGGCCATAAGGTTGGCTTCCTTAGCCTTGGCCACATCAAAGGTGTCCGCAACTACCTGGGCCCACTTGTCGAACTCGGGGTTAGAATACCCACAGTAGTTCTGTCCCTGCGGGTTCTCAGGCCAGGCTAAGCGGTCACCACGGAAAACTTCAGTCACGGGGTAGCGGGGATCAGTAGAAGACCACTGCCACTCCCCCATATCAGGGTAGCCACGCTTGTAACCAGCCCAGGTGTCTGAGAAGAAGACCGGGCCGGGTTTAAAGTCCAGGCTAACCTTGATGCCTACGTCCTTCAGATTCTTCTGCCAGATCGTAGCCATCTGCTGGCGGTCGGTCCTATTGGTTGTAGAGAGCTGAACCTCGAACTTCTTTCCGGCTTTATCGCGTATGCCATCTCCATCGGTGTCCTTCCAACCAGCTTCATCTAATAGCCGTTTGGCCTTTTCCGGGTTGTAAGTGGGGACAAGGTCCAGACCAATTTCCTCTGCGGTTACGTAGACAAGAGCCACGGCGGGTGGGCACACAGAGAAGGCAGGCGGCGCGTACCCCTTGTAGAGAACGGTGGAAGCCTCTTCTCTGTTCAGGGCGTAGGCGATTGCCTGGCGCACTTTGCGGCCGGACTCAGGATCATCGGCTGGGTTAAAGATGGGGTGCTTCACACCATCATAGTTCCACAAGTTGAACTCAATGTGCTCAACGCCAGTGGATGGGTAAATATCGTAAACCACACCTGGAATAGCGTTCAGGTTGTCGATGGCGGTGGAAGCAGCCACACCAACTCCGGGGATGGTGAGATCTAAGTCCCCGGAGGCGATACGGGCGTAAATGGTGGAAGCATCGGGGATGAAGAGCCAGACGAGCTTCTTGATGTTGGGTTTGCCGAAGTGGTAGTCATCGCGGGCAGAGAGGGTCATAGAGGAACCCACGGTCCAGGAGTCGATCTTGTAGGCACCATGGCCCAGAGGGTAAGTGTTCACGTCGGAGCGGAAGAAGCCCTCGGGATTGGTGTCAACCATGCCCTTATACTTGTGAGCGGCTAATTGTGTGGGAAACCCAAAAACGGCTGAAGCCTTTTCTTGAGAATAGAGAATCTTCATTGTGTAATCATTGATCCTTTCGTAGCTAATCACAGAATCATCCGGGTCGCGGATGTCAGCCGGGATAGCCTCATTGATCAATACCTCATGACCGAAAATGGCGTCATCCAGAGTAAATTGAACGCCATCAGACCAATAGACGGGAGTCTTGCGCAGGTGCCAGGTAACCTCCATGGTACCATCCTCGTTGAGCTTCACCAGACCATTCTCTAAAGAGGGGACCTCCTG
>JGI12104J13512_1000080_pt1 | contig 96979 bp, 82 predicted proteins | sample TerdegcTABiofilm_FD_13512 | JGI IMG/M metagenome (IMG submission 13512)
AAACACCTGATCCCATCCCGAACTCAGAAGTTAAGCACGGTAGCGCCTATGATACTGCAAGGGAGACCTTGTGGAAAAGTCGGTCGTTGCCAGGCTTTTTTTGATTTAAATCAAAATAAAAATAAATTAAAATAAATAAAAATCAGAATAAACAGAAAGGATTTTGTATGAAAAATATATGGCATGATTATCCAGAGAAAAGAATTACAATTGATAAATTCTACGTTGTTATTGAAATACCAAAAGGTAGCAAAAAAAAGTATGAATATGATAAAGAAACTGGATTAATGCGATTAGATAGGATACTTTATACTTCAACTGTATATCCAATGAATTATGGTTTTATGCCTAAAACACTTGCAGATGATGGAGATCCTCTTGATGTCTTGGTATTATGCTCAGAAGTTTTGGATCCATTTGTAAGTGTAGAATGTTATCCCATAGGCGTCGTTCAAATGATAGATAATAATGAGTATGATGAAAAAATTCTTGCGATTCCTTTTAAAGATCCAACTTACAATGGATTTAGAGACATATCTACAATTCCACAGCATATCTTAAATGAGATTTCTCACTTTTTTGAGGTCTATAAGGAACTTGAACATTCAAAAACCTCCGTCAAAGAGATCAAAGGAAGAGAGGATGCTATGAATTCAATAAAGAGATCAATTGAAAAATATAATGAAAAATTCAATGTAAAGATGGATGAAAATAATAATACAAATTAAAATATAAATAAGAAAATTGATTATAACATATAAATAATAAAATATTGGATAAAAATATACTACATATAAAATATAAAAAGCGCAATATCGCATAAATATTTTTGTAAATATAGCGAAAAATAGCAAGATATCGAATAAATATTTTAGTAAATATAACAGAAAATTGCAAAATATCGCATAAATATATGCGTAAATACAGCTTAAAAATAAGATAAATGTAAAATAAATATAATGAAAATAATATTATCTACCTCAAATTGTTTTCACCAGCCACCACCACCCCCTCCCCCGCTTCCGCCACCAGACGAACCACCAGAAGATGAAGAAGATGAAGGACTGGTACTATTGTTTGAGATAGTTGAAGTAAAATAAGAAAAAAAACTTTTAAAATCAGAGAAACTCTTAAAATCACTTTTTAAGTTTGTTGAAGAGATCCATGGTGCAAAAGCAAAGGTATGATAATATGTATTATCAGCATTAGTTGATTCTGAGAATGCTTTTGGCTCAAAAACATCAGTAAACCAATCTTTTTCCATATCTAAGGCAAGAGCATATGGAAGAAGTTTGTCTATTTCAAGTTGAAGATTTAATTCCTTTTTTTGTTCTTTTAAATCCTTTGGAATATTTTGTAAAAATCTTTTTAAAGCTTCAATCTCTTCGTAAACTACAACACCTTCTTTTGTTGGTCTTTTTAATAGCTTGAAATATACGATATTGATTATTATTAACAAAACTGAAAATATCAAGTTCAATAAAATAAATCTTGAATCTGGCATGCTTAGGAAAAAGGTAAGAACAAAAAGTTCTGCAGCAATAAATGGTATACTAAATATAGTTAAAATAACTGCACTTACTTTCCCATTAATTTTTCTTGTTTTCCAAGCATTGATTGCTGCTGATAGAATACCGAAAACACCACCAGTCCATAATGCTAACCATAGAAGTAAAAAACCTGCTTCAAAAGTCGCTATCGTTCCGACCATTGAAATTCCAAAAACAATAATTGATGCAATTAGTCCTATCATATAGTATAGAGAATTTGTCACAAAATAGATGTTTTTATAGCTTTTAGATAGATTCTTTTTCAATTCTTTAATAAGCATTTGATTTTTGATGTAATTTTCTTTTGTAAAACTGTATGATTTGGACTGTTCATTAAAAAGTAGATTTGCAATTTCTTTTTCATCATTTGATAGATTAACTTCATTTTCCGTCTTTTTTAATGTAAGTCCATTTTTTGAACATTCTATTGTTAAATAACCTTTTGAAGCCAGACTAATTAATGCAGTAGAAAGACATTGAGTATCAAAACCCATCTTCCAAATATATCTTAAAGCTGATGGTGAAAGCTGTTCTATAATATTAGTTGATGGTGGTACTTTCATCTTTTTAGGATCACGACCGACGAAAGTCCAAGCAACCAGGTAATAAAGAAAAATTAATAATACACCAAAAAAAAGAATAAATGCTGGGAAATTTGTATTGTAAAAAGATTTGATCTGATGAAAAATCATTTTAGTTTTGTCAATTTCTTGGTTTTCAGGGGAAATAAAATAGATTGGTTTCCATTTAATATAAACCGTAAGGCCCTCGAACTTATTTAAAATTTCTGTTGTTTCAAATAATAAGGTATCAGCTTTTTTGGAATCGGTTGTAAAAATATAATTAAATGTGTAATTCTTTGTTTTTTCACCCATAGATCCAGTGTAAGCCTCAATAGTCGTAAAACTAAAATCTGAATTTAAAATGATATTTTTGGGGAAAACAATGGTAGCGGTAGATTTCAATATTGGAAAATTCCAGTTGTTTCCAGTTATATTAAGATATAAAAGCTCTTCGTCATTTAATCTTTTTATTATTGAATCATAAGAGTAGGATATCTCAAATGTATGGATACCTTTATCAATATATGAATTTGGATCACCTAAATATATACGAAGATAACCATTTTTTTTCTCTCTTTTAGCTATCGCTGGATTTCCATCCATCTTCCCTTCAATAATATTTAATCCAAGAGATTTTGGTAAAAATGAATTTGTATTTTCATATAAGGGCAAATCCCTATATATACCATGGTTTATTTCTATATTTAAAGATTCTACCACAATTGTTTCATGGATAATAATTTGACCATTTTCTGAAATAGTGATTGTAGAGCTAAAAAAAAGGATTCTTTCTTCATTACTTGACCGATAATTATTGCCAGAAATACTTACCGTAAAGCAAAAGAAGATTAAAGGAAGTAAAATAACAAAAATAATTGAGCCATAGATTTTAAAAGAACTCTTTATCTTAAAAATAAAATTAAAGTTCATTTTCCTCCCCTAATTTTTTAGTTTAAAATATTTATTTACAAATAATTATTCATTACAAAATATAAAAAATCAATTTAAATATTTATATAAATGCAAAATATTAGGTCATAATTTTGAATCCTATGGAAAATCCTGTTTTCAGCCTCATAAAACTGAGGGATATTTAAGTAAACAAGATCATAGTTAAAATTGGCTCCTACAAGTATTGAGAAAAATGAATTATTATAAATCATCCCAAAAACTATTCGATGCTTTAATTTATATATTAAATATGTTTCATTCATTATATTTGGATCGTATAGGGAGTAATGACAAAATATTTTTAAAAAATCTACATTGGAAAGATTAAATTTATATGATAGATAAATAAACCCTCCAGCCGCTAAAAGTGGGGGCATTTTACCATTAGTTCCAACTTCATCTATCAAATTTGGAAGATCGTCTGGAATAAATAAACCTGGACCGTAGTTAAAAATTTCAATATCTATTGTATCATTTTCTGCATAAGGATTTAATCTTGGGTCTCTTATCCCATGAATATTGAAAACCCCTTCAATCGCAAAATTAAAATTTCTATCAGAATATTCAAAGTAGAATGTAAAAAATTGGCTATGAATTTTTATAGGCACAGAACCTCTTTCGCCTAAATTTACAGATAAAGAAAAAGATAAATTCTGGTTTTGGAATCCAAATTTACTTATAAAAGACTTTGATGAGTTTGAATCAAGTCCCTCTTCTCCATTTGAGACACCTATGATAAAATAAAAGTAGGCTATATTCCACTTAAAGTAAAACTGGCAATCATGAAGATATATGGCATTAACATAGTAAATCGGAAGTTGTCTTGGACCAAGAATAAATGCTGGATATGGAAGATACTTTGTGTAATCATAAGAAGAGTTACTATTCCCATAATAAGAACTATCAAGAGGGTAAGAAGGTAGTTTTTGAATTACTGATGGATAAAAGTTTTCAAAATGATAATTTAAAGCAATGTTTTGATTGTATTCAAATATAAAATAAATATTATAATTTGAAAAAGTAAAATTAATAATATTTGGTTCAATAAGATTGGGTGCGAAAAATTCATAAAATCTCGCCTTGTCTGAGTATGGAAGACGAAAATCTATGTCTATAATAGATTTAAATAACCAGTTCGATGAAAGATAGTTTATGAAGTTTGCCGATAATTTAAGTATTACATCAAATTGATCTTCATTTCCAGTAATCTCGATCATTTCACATGTTCGATACATCGAAAAAATCGAAAATGATAAATTAAACTCTTGAGCATATAATCTTTCTGCATTTAAAAAGGTCAAAGAAGCTAAGAAAATAAAGATAAAAGATAAAATAAAAGAAAATCTCATAAACCCTAATAAAAAAATTATTTTGTTATTTTTCAAATAGAAAATCCTAAGAAAATTTATTCTTTTCATTTTTTAGGTATCGGAAATTTAATTTGAAGTTAAATACCTAAGGTACAGTATAATTAAATAATATGTTCAATCATTTATTATTAAAATTATTCTATAAATCAATTTGCTTGCATAAAAATATATTTTAAATTAGAAAATTATACTAAATAAAGTTGAATACATAAAAATATATGCTATAATAAATATGAATATAAGCGAGGAGAATAAATTATGAAAAAAAGGTTAATAATTGCATTTATAATTCTTTCTGCCTTATTTCTATTTTCAATGCAACTTTGTTCTTTAATTTTTGGCAATAAACCAAATGTCTATATATCATCTCCATATAATGGTCAAGCAATAAATACTACTGGTATTACAGTTTCTGGTACCATTAATGATACTGATGGAGATGCCTACAAGGTTAAAGTATGGATAAGTGACACATCTATTTATGCATGGGATTATGATGTTACTTCAGGGCAATTTTCAGTTGAATTAGATTTAACCACTTTACAAAGTGGTACATATGCAATATGTGTTCAAGGTTATGATGCAAATAATAATACAAGTGATATTGTAACCGTAACGATCAATTATACTGCAGGTGGTGGTAGTGGATCTGCCCCTGTTGTAACAATAATGAGTCCAGAAAATTATCAAACTATAACTACATCTAGTCTTCTTATACAAGTTAGTATGATTGACTATGATGAAGATAAAAGTCATGTTACAGCAACAGTTGTAGGGTATTCTGGAATTACAAGTACATCTTATCAACTTTATAATGATTACTTTTATGATATTGATCTTGATTTGTCTTCGTTATCTTCTGGTGAATATACAATAGAAGTCATTGGATATGATACTCAAGGGCATGCAAGTGATCCTAAATATGTAACTATAAACTATACACCAGGTTCGTCGAATTTATTATTAAATGGTCATTTTACTGACCCTAATTATAAAGAATCTGATGTTACATATTCTGACTCGACTTATGTTAATACTTATCTTAACAATCCAAATAATGGGGATTTCTTACCAAACTGGACATTTTATATAGGAAATCCAGAAGAAGATTGGCCTAAAATAGATATTGGTCTTGGATATGTAAGAATGTATACAGCAAATTCTAATTCTAATGGTTCTGAAATGGGAATGCAGCAAGATACAGAAGGTATACCTAATCTTATTACAAGTTCAGGGAAAAAAATAAAAATAATGTTTAAGATTGGTGGTTTTGCTGGTGGAGAGTGTAAAGCGCCATATTTTGAAGCACCAGTTAAGATTACTATTAAAGTAAGTGGAACTGAATATGTAATAGCAGCATTTACTACTAAGTATTATAGTGCTTCAGGAGGATATGGAGAAGGCTATTTACCTACAGGTACAATATTTACAAAAACATTTGATATTCTTGATAAATCTTTAGGTGGACTTACAATACCTTCTGGTCAGCAAATTGAGATGATAAAGATCGTAAGCCATGGTTGGACATGGGATGTTACAATCTACAGTATTGAAGTTTACTAAATTTTAAGGTGATTAAATGAATATTAAAAAAATGCGGAAGGTTTTACCTTTCGCATTTTTTTTATAAAAAATAAAAATATAAAAAAATTAAAAATAAATGGCACTATTTATATATATAAAATCTAGGAAAACTATTGATGAGCAAGCGCAGATTATGACAGGAGTTCTTAAAGGGTAGCATAAGTCAGATCTTCCTGAAAAAGAAATTTCAGCTTTTTTACCATTAGTTAGATTTATGGTCTTTTGACTTTTTTTGATGCTTGAAGCTGGACGAAAGTAACAGGTAAAATAGATATCATTACCGTTTGTTAATCCACCATTTATCCCACCACAGTTGTTTGTTAAGGTATTTCCTTCTTTATCGATATAAATATCGTTAAAATCAGAACCTTTTAATTTAACAGATTCTATTCCCATACCAAATGAAATAGCCTTAAGTCCTGGTATTGAAAAAAGAAGATGAGAAAGATTTGATTCAAAGCTATCGAAAAAAGGTTCCCCCAATCCAGCAGGACAATTTTTGATTTCTGTTTTTATGATGCCTCCCAAAGAGTCGCCTTCTTCATAAGTTTTATTTAGTAGATTTAAAGCTTCATCTGATGGGTAAGGAAGGCCACCTACCTCTATTACTTTTGATTCTATTGTTAATTTGGGATAGATACTTTTAATAATTTTTTTCGCGACAACTCCAGCAGCAACCAAGGCAGCGGTAAGTCTACCCGAAAATATACCTCCACCTCTATAATCGTTGAAACCTTTATACTTTATTTTTGAGACAAAGTCGGCATGAGATGGTCTTGGGATATTTTGATTTTCTTCATAGAATGATGAGTTTAAATCCTTATTCTTTATTAATATAGTAAGTGTGGTACCAGTTGTTTTACCTTTAAATAGACCAGATATTATTTTGACTTCATCTTCTTCCTTTCTTTTAGTAGTCCACTCATTATTTGGTCTTCTTAATGCTAAATCATTTGTAAAATCTTCGATAGATAAATCTATTCCTGGTTTAACTCCATCTATTGATATTCCAATAAATTCGCCATGAGATTCACCAAATAAGGTAAGCTTAAAGATTCTTCCAATACTATTCATCTCTTTCCTCTATTTTACCACCTAAAGATATAAAATCATTTAAAAAATTTTCGTAGGACTTTTTATATGAAAAATTATCTACTATTTCGATATTTTTGTTAAAAAAGCAGCCAAATATGGAGAAAGCCATGAAAATCCTATGATCAGAGAAAGAGGATAAAGTTATAATTTCATCATCTGCTTTTTTTCCAATATAATTTGGATTTCCATATATGGTGAAATAGTCTTTTTTTACTTCGAATTTGATTTTTGCTTTAGCAAAATTTTCAACCACAGAATTTAATCTATCTGATTCTTTATACTTCAGCCTTTTTATCCCATAAATCCTTGATTTGCCTTCACAAAAAGATGCTAAGATAGATATAGAGGGGAAAAGGTCTGGACAGTTAGAAATATCACAATCAAATCCTTTTAGTTCATTTCTCTTTATGGTTATATTCTTATCTATTAAAATTTCAGCTCCAACCATCTTTAATGCTTCAAGTATTGCTGCATCTGGTTGTTTTGAGTCTATATTTAAGTTATTAAATGTAATCTTTCCGCCAAGGGCTGCAGCTACCATGAAATTTGCTGCAGATGACCAATCTGCCTCTATTAATAAGGATTCTTCTTCACTTTTATAATCTAGTTTACTATTTCCTTTGATGATATACTTTTCATTATAGTTATGATAAATAAATTTTTCGATTTTACTTTTTTCTACCTTTTCAATATTTAAATTCCCTCTTTTTAAGATATCTAATGTAAGATATATGAAAGAACTGCTTTCATAGTTCTTTAAAAAAATAACTGAATCACCTTTTAAAAAGGGAAGGGTCATAAATAGTCCACTAATATGCTGTGAAGATATATTTGTATTGAGCTTAAAGGTTGAAGGTAAAATTGGACCTTCAATAAAAAAACCTTCATCTTCTTTTGAAAACCATATTTTCCCTTTCCCTTGTTTTATTGTTTGATATAACATATTGTGTGGCCTTGCGAGAAGTTGCTTTGAACCTTTTACAAAAGATTTTGAAGGAAAAAAGGATAAAATTATGCTAATTGCTCGTAAACAAAAACCAGAGTCTTTACAATCGAAAGAGATATAATTTTTATCATCTTTTTTAAGTAAAAGACTATTTATTTCTCTATCTATCTCTATTAAAAATTTATTATCACTTAAAAATTCTATTTTTGAGAGCGGTTTTATTTTCTTTACAACATTAAAATAAGAAGAAATATCTTTATTGAAGCCAAATCCAGAAATTTTAATATTCTTTTCACTAAATATTGAAGAAAAAAGATATCTTGCAGCTACACTTTTGGAAGAAGGTATATTTATTGAACCATTTAGCTTTGATTTACTTATTTTTATTATTCTCATTTTTTTTAAATTTAGTATCTCTTTTTAGTATCTCTTTTAATCTAAAAATTTTTTTTATTTCAAAATTTACTTTTAATTTAATAATCTATCTGAATTTCGAATTGCTTTTTGTTTAATAAAAAAATTCTAACTTAGCATCTCATTTAAAACTGAATTAAGTTGATAATCAAAAGTTTCGAAAGGAATTTTTTTTAGTATTATTTTGTTACTATTTAATATAACAGGTAAATTATAATATTGTTGGAAATTCTTTTTATCCTGTCTAATAAGATCGAAAATTTTTTCAATGACTTTTTTACCATCTAATCTTTTTTCTAAAAGCCATTTATCATAGGTAATGTTTTTTTCTATTTTTAATGCTTGTTTTATATCTATTGGAAGTTTAAAATTATCATATAAATTGTAGGCCTTCTTTATTGCATTTTCAGCATTTTTACATATTTTACTTATTATTTGAAGCTCCAAAATAATCCCTATATAAAGTGCTATTCCATGATTAAATTCAAAAACAATTTCCAGAGGGTGAGAGACTGTATGACCTAAATTTAGGATATGTCTTTTATTAAAATCATAAATATCATCCTTTATAAATTTGTACTTAATGTCTATTGCATAAAGAAAGAATTTAGGATTTTGTATAAAAAATTCTTTTAACTGATCACAAGGAAAAGTGTCATAAGTAAATTTTGAAGTAAGAAGCTTTGATGAATTTAAAAATTTTGAAAATTCGCCAGTAAATCTTTTGTAAAGCTTATTATTTAAAAGAAGATACTTAATAAATTCTGCAAATCCAGATAAAAAATCAACATAACTAAGAGTCTTTATAAAATAAGGGTTTATAAAAATAGCTAGGGGTTGATTAACTGTGCCTAAAAGGTTTTTAACCCCCATTAGATTGACCCCGTTTTTCCCACCAAAGCTAGCATCAATCATCGATAGAAAAGTGGTTGGAACTAGGGAAAACGAAATCCCCCTTTTATAAATAGAAGATGCAAAAGAAATTGTGTCTGAAAAAGCTCCGCCTCCGATTATTATGATAAGTGTTTTCTTGTCAATATTGTTTTTTAGAAAAATGGAAAAAATATTTTCAAGTTTAAAAAAGTTCTTTTCCTTCTCATTTATTTTTAAGTATAAGATGGTTGTATCTTTCTCATTTTTTTCATCTTCATAAGACTTTAAAAAATCTTTATATTCTTCTTTATCTTTCAAGTTTTCATCAATAAAAAAAACTACTTTTTGAAAATCCAAGAATTTTTTTATTTTTTGTAAAATAAAAGATAAAGAACTTCGACAATCATTAATAATTAGCTTTGTTAAATCTTTTTTGTTTTTGAATTTATATATTTTATTTAACATTTACTTCGAGTCTTTATTATAAGTTTCATATAAACTATATTTTTTGAATTTTTATCAAATACTTTTTATCAAATATTGTATTTTGTTTTTCTTTCTGTTATTTATTGATTTCTGAATTTAATGAAGGGCTTACATAGTCTGTGAAAAAGATGAAACTATTTATTACAATATAGGAATCTTCAAGAAATTTATGAAAATTAGAGTGAATCAAGTTTTTATCGGTTTGCATAGCAACGACAGATGCTAAGATTCTAAAATTATCTTCACCAATTGTTCCTTCAAGTAAAAAATAGGCACCTGGATAAATATCATAAATATTTGCTAAATCTGGGATTTCTATTAATGCACCACCAGCAGAAAGGTTGATAATAGAACCAACGACTTTTTGGTTTGTCTTAGAAAATTTCTTAGTCTTATCATCAAAAATAAGCATAAGAAGGGTTACAGGGATAGTGCATTCTTTTCTGAAAAATTTTCTTTTCTGAATTCTGTATACCTTTTCAGAGTGAGAAATCATAAAGGCTTTCATCTTAGGATTTTCAATATCTCTCTTTATCTTTGATTGAAACATATAACCAGCATCATCATGAACATAAAAGTAGACAGATATTTCCTCATCGGTGAAGATTTCGTTTGCTCTTTCATCTAAAAGAACTTTTTGGATTAAAATATAGTTATCTGTGCAATCAAGAACCTTTGAACGAAAAAAATTCTTTTTGTACTCTATGACTATATTTTGTCCAGGTTTCAAATTATAAGTATTATTTACTGCTGGTTTACCTTTATATGGAATGAAAGAGTAGTTTAATATCTTGAACAAGGAATTTAAAATAGACTTACTCGGTTCAACATTTTTTTGGTAAAAATGCTCAATTGCAGCTTCAATTATAAAATTTTTCAACTTAAGTGGTGAAAGGAAAAGGTCCTGTGGATGTTCTACTTTTTTTTCTTTTAATATTGATATAAAATGGTGAATTGATTGTTCATCAATTTTTTTATTTTTTAATGTTTCCTCTATATAAGCGAATTCTTCTTCTTTTCTTGATGATAAAACTTTTCTTGCATACGATAATATTACAAAGAAAAATATTATAAGGAAAGCTAACCCAACGACAGTCAAAACTATCGCAGTTACGGTACTTGGTTCTATTTTAAAAAAACTAAGAGCTGATTCCATACTAATAATATAAAACAATATTTAAAATTTACAAATAGTAGTTCAAATTTTCTAGACAAGACGAAAATAAAAATAAAGAAAAACGAAAATAAGAGCCAATGCTTAAAATATTAGAAAAAATAATAGAAAATATAATAGAAAACATAATAGAAAACATAATAATATAAAAATTAAATAAAGGTAGCTATTTATGAATATTGATAACAATTACATTAAACTAAAAGCAGATTTATCAAAGTCTAAAATCAAGATGGAAGAAGTTGAAAAGTTAGAAGGCAAAGACTTAAAAAGAAGAGAAGTAGCTGAAGAGTTTGCGAGCCTTTTTACACAGATGCTATTAAAAGAACTTAGAAAAAGCCTTCATGAAGATGAAAATCCTCTTTATGGTGGTTTCACAGAAGAAGTATTTAAAGATATGTTATATGAAGAATACAGTAAACAACTTACAAAAAATGGACTAAAACCTCTTGTAGATTTAATATATTCATCAACTCTTAGGATGGACCAAGGAAATACTTAGTCTTATTCTTCAGGCATATAATAACCAAGCCAGTTTTTACCAACTCTACCATTATATTGAACAGTTATAAAAACCTGTCTATAGAAATCAGGTATATAAGGATATGGGGTTTTATAGTAAACAATATATAAAGGTGATTGGTAATTCTTAAAAAGCTTTATGGCAAGATCTGGATAGAATAATTCTTCATTTTCAAAAAAATAACCGTTTGTTTTTACTGCAAGTTCTTTTAAGAAAGTCTTTCCATTACCACTTCCGAAATAAAAAATATAAACAGGTATATAATTATTTTTTGCATAATTTATAATATCATTTTGAGAATGGATAGAAAAAGAGGAATTGGTAAATTCTCCATCGGTGAAAAGTATTATCCCACCTTTGACAAATTTTTGTGTAAAGGAAGATATGGCAGAATAGAAAACTTGATCAAAATAAGTACTTTCTTTATATGTACTTTTAGATGAAATAGCTTCCTTTAGCTTCAAAATATCATTTTTTATGGATTTAACCTGTTCATAATTGGATGTTAAAAAATATGAATAACCTATAGATTTATCTATCGAAAATATTTTTTCAATTATTTCATTTACCTTATCTCTATAATTATACATGGAATTCTTCGTATCTACAATAAGATTAATCATAGGATAATCATTTATTAAATAAGAATAATCAGAATTTAACCTTTTAATTGTAGATTCATTTTCATTAAAGGTAAAATTCTCATCTGAAAGACCGTATACTGTTCTACCAAATTGATCTTTTACAGAAATATATGCTATAATCAATGGATAATTTCTAATATCTAATCTTTCTAGTTTAACATCAAGATTAAGATATAATTCATCCTGCGGAATAAAAAAATTTACCCTTTGTCTATATGGTTCTGTAACAATCAGGTTGTTATTTTTATCTAAAAGACAAAAGTAAGGTTCATAAAGTTCAGAAGAACCTAATGATATTGTTTGTATAGATTCTGTTATAAAATCATATGCAACTATCTTTTCTTTGGTAACAATATATAAATAATCATTTCCAGAGTAAAACAAACCCCTTGGCTCTATAATTTCTGGTGATTCTATTGAATCGATATAATTTCCCCATTGATCAAAAATGTCTAATCTATTGTTGTAGCTATTTGAGATTATCAGTTGCCTTTTTTCTGGAATATATACTATATCAACTGGTTTATAGAATTCAGAAATCTCTTTTCCTATTTTTCCGAAGGAAAAAACAAACTGATCATTATTATTAATTTTAACAATCCTATTATTTCCTTGATCCACAACGTAAATATTTCCAGATAAATCAGTACAAATCCCAGCTGGTCCATTTAATTTTTGTTCATTCTTAAAATCTTTCCCAATTTTTTTTAGTATTTTCCCATCATAAGTAAGTTTATAAATTATGTTATTTTTATAGTCTGAAACATAGATAAAATCGGATCTTTTATCGAAAGCAATATCAAAAGGATAACCAAGGGATACTCCAAAAGGCGTAAGAGATTTATCAATCTTGCCATTTCTTACAAGTAAAACATTGTTGGATCTATGACCAGTCAAAAAAATTCTGTTTTTATAATCTATATCCATGCCAAGAGGCCATAAAAAGAAGCTTTTAGATAGAGTAATGCCATGCATCTGTTGATAGACCGTAAACTTTTTAGCTAAAATTTTCCCAAGAAAATTTCCTTCCTGAAAGTAAATACTTTCAAGCATATTTAAAAACAAATTATCATTGAATCCAAATGATTTTAATGTTTCCCATTCAAAAAGAGCATTTTGTAAAAATCCACTTTTATAGTAGCTAAACCCCAGCATATATCTTGCTAGAAAATTTTTAGATTTATAAGATAAAGCTTTCTTAAAATAAAAAATAGCTTTTTGATACAGTGCATTGTTGTAATTTATCATGCCAGATTTAAATGCAGCAAGGGAGTTAATATCTTCTATTGTGTAAACAGGTTGGTTAGGATTTTCCTGTCCTAAGGAAAAAGGATGAAATGGTATAAGTAAAAGTATTAAAAAAAAGATAAAAAAGATTAAAAATATGCTTATCTTTTTCATTTAACCTTCCATTACAAAAATAGTATACAACAATTAGAATAAAGTTCAAAGTAAAACTGAAAAATTAAATTACTAAATAATAGTAGATAAAAAAAAAAATTGTGTTATTATATATAAGCAGAAATAAAAATTACCTTTGGAGGTAGCTTCTATGTTTACAAAATATTTTAAACAGTTTGCATTTATATTTATCTTTACTTTTTTGATAGCTCTTCTTTTCGCTTGTCAAATAACTGCTTCAAGTCAGATAACAAATGTTACAATAACCATTAAAGCAAATGTTAGGGCTCAAGTATATATTAGCAATATATATAGAGGTGACACCCCTTTGACTATAAACATTGGCATAGGTAAATATCCTTTAAAATTGATGGCAAATGGTTATAAGACATTTGAGACTGTTATAACAGTTTCAACGACCGGTCCAAAAGAATTTAGTTTTACTTTGGAACCAGTTGGAACAAGTTCAACAACTACAACTACTACTACAACAACTTCAAGTGATAAAGCAAGACTTATAGTTAAGGCAGATATCCCATGTTATATTTATTCAAATGGAACTAGAATCGGTATGACACCTCTTGATGTACAGATGTATCCTGGTACTTATGAAATAAAAGCTGAACCTACAGATAAGTCTTATGCTCCAAAAACTGAAAAGATCAATCTAAGTAAAGGGCAGGTACTTGAACTTAATTTTAAGTTTTTACAACCTCAACCTCAGCTATATTCAGTTACTATTAATTCGAATGTTCCAGCCCAGGTTCTTATAAACAACAATCCAGTTGGAAATACTCCTTTAACTACAAACTTAGCTCCTGGTACATACACAATTACATTAAATCCATTACAGGGCGGATATTCAAGTTTAACACAAACAATAGTGGTATCTCAACCAAATCAGGTATTTAACTTTACACTAAATGCAATCCTTTACTCTGTTACTTTCAATTCGAATGTTCCAGCCCAGGTTCTTATAAACAACAATCCAGTTGGAAATACTCCTTTAACTACAAACTTAGCACCTGGTACATACACAGTCACATTGAATCCATTACAGGGCGGATATTCAAGTTTAACACAAACAATAGTAGTATCTCAACCAAATCAAGTATTTAACTTTACACTAAATGCAATAAGTGGTAATATTATATTTAACTTACCTAATGATGCAAAAGTCTTTATCAATGGACAAATGGTTCAATTTAAAGCAAACTCACAGATTTCTTTACCTGCTGGTACTTATACTATTAGAATAGAATATCATGGTCTTGTTGTTGAAAAAACTATTACTATAAGCCCAAATCAAACAATCACTATTTCTATAGGATTAAATCTAATAATAAGTTAGATTTTTAGGAAATTCCTGAATATATGTGACTTCTGATTATTAAATAAATGGAAAATTTGGATTATTAAAAAGGGTAATGTGGGTAACCAGATTACCCTTTTTTTATAACCTTGACAATTAGTTTTAATATTATACTTTTTAATCCCTAAATCATTATCGTAAGGAGAAATAATGAAAAAGAAAACAGTTGTAATTGCAATTGGTGGTAATTCTCTTATAAAACAAGGTCAAAAAGGAACTTTTGAAGAGCAGTATAATGCTGTCATAGACACAGTTGAAAATGTCATAGAGTTAATAAAAAGTGGTTATCGAGTAGTCATTACTCATGGAAATGGACCACAGGTGGGGAATGTTTTAATTCAATCAGAAGCTGCTAAAAATCAGGTACCAACAATTCCATTGGATGTAGCTGGAGCTTTCACTCAAGGTGGTATGGGATATATGATTTCTCAGGTTATTAAGAATCATCTTGAAGAGCATAACCTTGAATATGATGTTGCAACAGTTGTAACTCAGGTTTTAGTAGATAAAAATGATAAGGCTTTTATTAATCCAACAAAACCAGTAGGTCCTTTTTATAAAACAAAGGAAGAGCTCGCAGAAAAGATTGAAAAAGAGGGTTGGGTTGTTGTGGAAGATGCAGGAAGAGGTTATAGAAGAGTTGTAGCATCTCCAAAACCTTTAGATATAATTGAAAAGAATGTAATTGTCGATCTCATAAATAATGATGTTATTGTTATTGCTGTTGGTGGTGGTGGTATACCAGTAATTGAAGAAAATAAAAAACTTAAAGGTGTAGCGGCTGTTATAGATAAAGATTTCGCATCATCACTTTTGGCTACTGAAATCAAAGCCGATCTTTTTATTATTTCTACTGGAGTCGAAAAGGTAGCGTTAAATTTCAATAAACCAGATATGAAACTAATAGATAAGATGACTGTAAAAGAATGTAAAAACTATATTAAACAAGATCATTTTGCAAAAGGAAGTATGCTACCAAAAATAGAAGCTTCAGTAAAATTCCTTGAAAATGGTGGGAAACAGGTAATTATTACAAGCCCCGAAAAGATATTTGATGCTGTTAATAATAAAACAGGTACTCATATTTTTCCATAATAGATGAATTTATTTTGAAATTTGAATTTTCTTCTATTTTTGAATTTTTATAGTTTTTAATTTTTCTAATTTTATAATTTAACAATTTTTTATTTGCAGCTTCGAAATTAAAAGAGTTATCATAATCTTAAGGGAATTGGTAAACTATGATTTCTTTTGAGCATTTTCAAAGCTTAATCAAACTTTATATTCCTAATAATTTCAGATTTAAATGTTTCGATTGTGGGGATTGTTGTAGATATGAAGCTGGTTACATATTTTTACTTGACAATGAGATAAATTTAATATCAAAGTCCTTAAATATAAATAAAGAGGATTTTTTACGAAATTTCACCTTCAAGTTTAGTAATTCAGTTCATTCACTTAAAGAAAAGGAAAATTTAGATTGTGTTTTTTGGGATAATAGTATTCGAAATGGAAAAGGTGGATGTTCTATCTATAAAATAAGACCTGTACAATGCAAGGATTTTCCATTTTGGATTTCTACATTTAGTAGTAAACAGAATTTTGAAGAGCAAGCTAATCGATGTAAAGGGATTATGGCTAAAGATGGGAAATTATATTCTTCAAAGGAAGTTTATAAACTAGTATATATGGATATAAAAAAGAGAGAGACTCAATATAAAAGTTTTTTAGATGATGAGACTATAAAAATTTTATATTATTGATAAGGAAAAAAAATGAAGCTTATTCCTATGGAGAAAGTCTATTTGAATAGAGGAAAATATCTTTCTTTTTGTAAAAGAGATTTTTTAGATAAGGATGGGAATAAAAAGGAATATGAATTTATTGAAAGAAATAATAATCAAAAAGCAGTTGTTTTAATAGGTGAAAAAGATGAGAATTTACTTTTAATTAAACAATATAGAATTCCAGTATGCGATTATGTCATAGAGTTCCCAGCAGGTCTTGTTGAAGAAAATGAAAATATTGAAGATGCTGCCTTAAGAGAACTTTTAGAAGAAACTGGTTATAATGGAAAAATAAGACAGGTTTCTCCAATTACTTTAACATCTGCAGGTTTAACAACAGAGCAAGTCTATTTTTTAAAAATAGATATTTTAAACTACTCTGGCTCAAATTGTGAGCCTTCAGAAGATATTGAAATTGTATGGGTCGATAAAATGAAATGGGAAGATTTAAAAAAAACTAACATATTAATAAATGGTTGGGTTTATTCCTATCTTGAGGGGAAATATAATAGTTATTAAATAGTTGGGGTAAATTGTCATGTTGTATTATATCTTAGGTGCAATTTTATTTTTAATAATCATTATTGTTTATTATCTCTTGATATCTAAGAGTAAAAGTGTTGTCGATACATCTATTAAGATAAATGATGCGATGGGAAATTATTTTATACTTTTATCTAATTTCGAAAAAATCATTAAAGAAAACGATAGTGAAGCTAAGAAAGAAAAAGTTTTACAATTAAAATTAAAAGCAGAAAAATACTGTGAGCAATACCCTAAATCAATATATAGAAAAGAGATAGAAAAATTGATTGAAAAGTTAATTCAAATAGAAAAATCTATGCAATAAATGAAAGATAACCAACAAATGAAGCGGATGGGAAAATATTATATGAAGAATCATAAGACAGGATATAACCTTTTTTTGAGCCTTTAAAAGATGCATATGCTATTGCAGTAGTTAAAGAATTTGGTGAGCAGCTATTTTGATGTTTATCTACTATTAATTCGATAGAATCGTAATCAAGTTTTTCTAAAGCATTTAATAATATTTTATCATTTTCACAAGCCCACTTATAAGCCTTTTCTCCAGTTCCAGACGGAGTAAAACCGTAATTTGGACCATAATGAGTAAGATCAGAGGAAGCAACTACAAGACAATTTGTTACTTTATTCATAAAAAATTGAGCAATTGAAAGAGCCTCCTGCAAAGGAGGATAAAGACCTATAAATTTTGCAGATGGGAAAAAATGCTTTATAAAAGGCATATTGACTTCTATAGTATTATCTGAAAAGATACTTGTTTCATCGATACTATCAAATAATTTTTTATATTCATTTATTAAATTAGTTTCTACTTCCAAATTTCCAAAAGGAGTTTCACAATAGTCATAATTCAAGACAATAGTATTTTCAGAATATTTTAAGTGTCCCCCAAAATAGACAATAAGATCGATTTTTTGGTTTGATTTTTCTGCGACCTCTTTAGCCTTTAAAAAAGAAAGGTAAGATAGATGACCAGAAAAATCCCAGCCAGCATGAGGAACAATTATTGAATTTACATTTTTAAGATCAACATTGATTGAAGAAGGTTTTACCATGATTTCAAATTTCTTAAAATTTTCAAGGCATCTTTTTTCATCAGCCGGATACCAGCCAGAAGGTAATATCCTTTTTCTTATTCTCATACTTTTTCCTCTAATTTTATTTTAATATAAATATGAAATTGTGTCAAGATTTATATATAATAATTAATTTTTCTTTTTATTAAGATATAATAATTTTTTTTTTATAGTAATTTATAAAGTTTAAGTTGAATAATTTATAAACTTATTTATAATTTAATTGAGAAAGGAAATTAAAGTTGTAAAGAAAAAAAATATTGCTAAACTGCCTAAAAGCGAAGTGGAGGTATTTTTGATTTTTTCCTTCTCAAAAAGAGGTACTGTAATAATTTTTATTATTTTAATATCATCTTTATTTGTATCATGGTTTTCTCATATTACTAAGATAGACATCTATAAACTACTACCTGAGAGAGTTGAAGAAGAAACCGAAATAACTGCAATAAAGATACATTATCCAGTCAATAATGATATTATCGATTCTTATTATCAAAAATTTGAACTATACTCAAAGAAAGACTATTTAAATTTATTGAAATCATTTGCCCCAGCCTATTCGATTATTAGGGAAATATTGAAATCAAAAGGTTTTGATCCTCAGTTTATAAATCTTTTATGGTGTGAGTCTCAATTCAGAATTGATGCTCAAAGCCATATGGGAGCAGTTGGTCCATGGCAATTTATGCAAGAAACAGCAAAACTAGTCGGGATAAAAGTCTCAGAAATAGATGAAAGAAAAGACATCTATGTCTCTACAATTGGCTTTATGCGACATTTTTCTTATTTATATAATAAATTTGGTAGTCTTGAATTAGCTATTGCTGCTTACAATTGTGGAGATGGTAAAGTAAAATCTATAATTTCGAAGTATAATACTAAAAATTTCTGGGATCTACTTAAAATGGGAGCCTTCCCAAGAGAAACTTCTCAGTATGTCCCTAAATTTCTTGCAATTTCTAAATGGGCGGAAAGAAATGAACCATTGATAAATAAAATACTAGATAGTACCGGAAGTACTTATTATGTTATAAAGATCAGTATTCAGACCGAAGAGTCTTATAGATTATTAAAAGATTTAATAAATAAGAAGCCTTTTGTATTGAAGTTTAATAGGCATCTTGCTAACTTAAAAAAATCACATAATCCAGTAAATATCTTGCTTGATGAATCCAGCTTGGAGTACCTTGTTGAAAATATGAACTATGAAAGTGAAAAGAATTCTAAACCTGTAGCATCAATAATTCAAATAAATTTTCCTATAGAAAAAACTAAGATGATTGAGAGCATGTTTAGTTCGAATAGTTCTGTAACAAAACAAGTAACGACAGTAAATATGCCTTATGAAAGTCCTTTTATGCATTAATTTTATTAATAAAATATAGGAGTTGCCTTATGAGTTTTAATGATGAGATGTTTGAATCTCATATTTCAATTGCTTCGAGCACAATGAAAAGATCTGTAATTCGAGAACTTTTAAAACTTGTAGAAAAGCCAGAAATCATTTCTTTTGCTGGTGGACTTCCAGCTCCGACTACATTCCCAGTAGATGAGTTAAAAGATATAGTTACCACCTCCTTATCAAAATATGGTAACATAATGTTACAATATGGTTCAACAGAGGGTGATTCAAGATTAAAAAGGTTGCTATTAAAACGATTCATGGATAAAACTTCTGTTAAAAACTTGAACGAAAACAATATTCTAGTAGTTTCAGCCTCTCAGCAAGCATTGGATATGGTGGGCAAACTTTTTATAGATAGAGATGATTTGATCATGGTTGAAAATCCATCTTATCTTGGTGGATTAAGTGCTTTTAGGGCTTATGGTGCCAAGATGATTGGAGTCGATTTAGAAGATGATGGAATAAACATTGAACAATTTGAAGAAAAACTAAACAAAATTTATAATAGTGGTAAAAAGATCAAGTTTTTTTATACTATACCAGACTTTCAAAATCCAGCTGGTGTCTGTACATCTTTAGAGAAGAGAAGAAAGATAATAGAAATTGCAGATAAATATGATTTTATGATTATTGAAGATGCTCCTTATAAAGAATTAAGATATGAAAAAGAAGATTTACCTTATCTATATGAACTTGATCCTTCTGGAAGAGTAATTGGGTTATTTACATTTTCAAAAATATATTGTCCAGGTTTGAGACTTGGTTGGATTATTGCACATCCAAAGGTCATAGATAAACTTGTCATCATAAAACAAGCTGTCGATCTCTGTACCGCACCTTTCAACCAGATTATAACTGCGGAATACATGGAAAGAGGTCTTTTAGAAGGAAGAATTCAAAAGAATATTGAACTTTATAGAAAAAGAAAAAATCTAATGCTTAATGCTTTTGAAAAATATTTTCCTAATGGTAAAGGTATAAAGTGGACAAAACCAGAAGGTGGTTTATTCTTATGGGTCTCTTTACCAGAAAATATCAATACCGAAGAGTTGTTTTTTGATGTAATAAAAAATAATGTTGCTTATGTCATTGGTTCCGCTTTTTATGGTGATGAACCAAAATATAACTCTTTTAGAATGAATTTTTCTTACCCTACAGAGGATAAGATTGAAGAGGGTGTAAAAAGGTTGGGAGAAGTTTTAAAGAAAAAACTTTCTTAGATTCTAATCACTATTTATTGAAGTATTAATTGTTATCTTCTGTACTATTTTGAGATTCTTCTGATTGAGTTTCTTCTGATTCTTGAGAATTTGAATTATTTTCTTCGTTTTTAATATCACTATTGTTATTGTTAATAATATTTTCTTCAGTATCTTTTATGGTCATACTTACAAAAGGTATATTTATCTTACCTTCAGCTATTGCATTTGAGACGGTAAAAATTGCATCTTTTATTTGCTGGGGTATTAGAAGATCAAATTCATGAAAAGAAGCTAAACCTACTGCACCATCTTTTATTCCCAATCTTAAAACACCAGGGATAAAACCAAATAGAAAACTTCTCTTTAAATAATAGTAAAGTGAAACTGAGATCTTTTTAATAGCTGAAGTAACTACATTTTCAGGGGCAAAAATATTTTGGTCATACTCATAACCTATAATAAAGTTATTCCCAAGATATGCTGCTTGAATCGCTGCAGCACTTCCTTTTCCACAAAGTTGAAATACTAAATCTACATTGTTTTGATAAAGTGAAGATGTTGTTTTCCTAATCAAATAAAAATCATTTTCATCTTCTATTTCACTTGTATTAATCTGGCAATCTTTATTTACAGATAATACCCCAAGCTTAAATCCAAATATATATCTTGTTTTACTATCATCCATTTTTGTCAATACAATACCTAAGATATTATCTGGATTTAATCTATTTGATACATTATTATAATCTTTTGTTAAAAATCCTGCGAATATTCCAGCTAAAAATCCGGCTTCTTCTTCTTTGTAAATTATCATATTTAAGTTTTTTAAGTTGTTGTTTTTTAAATATTGATCCATTTCAATATCATTTGAAAACATATCTATACCGATAAAAAAGATGTTTGGATTTTCATCTGCATATTTTATAAATTCATTTTTAATCTCTTTACCATATCCAATAATGATGTTTGAATTGCTTTCTATCGCTAACTGAATTTGATTACTTACTTTTTCATATGATTCTGGAGTTAATAATATTAAGGATATTGGAAATTCCTTTTTTATTGCAAGTATACCTTTTAAGATTTCGCTGCTAACATTGATTTTAGTAAAACCTTCAGGTTCTGAAATTATAGCGATAGTAGTATTTTGAGGATTAAAAATGAATTTAGATTGAGCATAAATAAAATTATTTAAATTTTTTATTGAATTTAAATGTATAAATGAAGGAGGAAAAATAAAGAAAATAAGTAAAATAAAAATAATTATAAGTTTTAAATAAAATCGCACAATCTGCCTTTTATCAAATACCCATATTTTGTTTTATAACTAAACATTAGTATAAATGCAAATAAAAAGATTTCAAATGAAAATATATAAGTTCTATTTCTAATTTATAAAGTTTTTATCATATCTGCAGCTGCTCTTTTTGCTTCACCCATAGCAAGGATTACTGTAGCGGCACCAGTAACGATATCTCCTGCTGCCCAGACTCTATTTAATGAAGTTCTTAAATTTTCATCAACAATTACTCTTCCATGGCTATCAAAATTCAATCCTTTGACATTTTCTTGTATTATCCTATTTGGTGTTTGACCTATAGCTGTAATAACTGCATCAGCATCAAGTGTAAAGTACTCTAATGTTCCTTCTATTTTATTTCTTCCATCAAGTCCTTTTCCAGCAACTTTCATCTTTTCAAGTTTTATCCCTTTAACATTTTTATATTCATCTAGTAAAATTTCTACAGGATTTGCTAAAGTCATGAATTTTATTCCTTCTTCCTTAGCATGTAATCTTTCTTCTTTTCTGGCTGGCATATCTTCTTCTTCTCTTCTATATACTATCGTTACATCCGCTCCAAGTCTTCTAGCGACTCTTGCAGAATCCATAGCAACATTTCCACCACCAACTACTATGACTCTTGTAAATTTTTTAATCGGGGTATGATATAAAGGAAAATCATAAGCATGCATTAAGTTTATTCTTGTAAGAAATTCATTTGCTAAAAAAACACCGACACCATTTTCCCCCGGCACATTTAATCTTGAAGGAAGACCAGCACCAGTTGTAATAAGAAGACCATTATGAATTTCCAAAAGTTCGTTTATATAAACTGTTTTACCTACAAGAAAATTTAGTTGGATCTTTACTCCCAAACTTAAAAGATAATCAATTTCTCTATCAATAATTTTGTCTGGTAACCTAAAGTTAGGAATACCATATCTTAAAACGCCACCAGCAGCATGTAAAGATTCATATATAGTGACATTAAAACCAGCTTTTCTAAGTTCATAAGCTGCTGTAAGACCTGCGGGACCTGAACCTATTATTCCAGCTGATTTCCCTATTTTTGGTATATCAAATTTCTCCTTTTCATTAAATCTATCCGCAACAAATCTTTCAAGAGCACCAATATTAATAGGTTCACCTTTTCTAGATAATATACATTCTTTTTCACATTGATTTTCTTGTGGACATACTCTTCCACATACTGCTGGAAGAACAGAGAATTGTCTTATTATATCTATAGCTTGACGGAATTTTCCTTTAGCAATTGAATTAACAAAAGCAGGTATATCTATCCCTACAGGACAGCCTTTAACACAGGCTCCGCAAAGACGACATCTTTGCGCTTCTGCTATTGCTTCCTCTTCGGTGTATCCAAGATTTACTTCCTCAAAATTATTTATTCTGATTTCTGGATCCTGCATTTTAGGTTCTACTCTCATTACTTATCTCCTTTGAAAAGCTGACACTCTTGCTCTCTATATTGCCGGTTCCTCTGAATTAAATCATCAAAATTTACCTTAAAGGCATTAAAAACAGGACCGTCAACACATGCAAATTTGACTTCATTACCATATAGAAATCTACAGCCACCACACATTCCAGTACCATCAATCATTATAGGATTTAAGGAAACATAAGTTGGAATATTTAATTTTTTTGTAAGTTCTGTAACTGCTTTCATCATAAGAATTGGACCTATAGCTATACAAAAGTCATATTTATTATTGTTTGATATTGCAAAGTTAATACCATCTGTGACAAGACCTTTGTGTCCAGAGCTTCCATCATCAGTAAAAAGATAGACATTAGAAGCAATTTTTGAAATTTCATCAACAAGGATAAAAAGATCTTTTGATCTTGCTCCAAGGATAACATCCGCTTTGAGTTTATGATTTATTGATATTTCTTTAATTTTAGGAAATAATGGAGCAATACCAAGACCACCACCTACTAAGAGGACTGATTTTGTCCCATCTGGAATTTCAAACCCATGACCTAGAGGACCTAAAACATCTAAAATAATATCATTTACATTTAATTTTGAAAGCAAATAAGTAGTTTCACCAACAACCTGAAAAATGATTCTGACCAATTTTTTTTCTATATCGACATCCGCTATTGTTAAAGGTATTCTTTCGCCTTCTTTGACGACTCTTAAAATCAAAAATTGACCAGCAGAAAAATGTTTAGCTATTTCTGGATGATAAAACCAAAATGAATATGTATTTTCTGCTATTTTTTCTTTTATTCTTATTTCATTTCTTTCCACAATATATCTCCCTTAATTAAAATAATCATATTAAGTTTATTTTTCAACAAGTTATAAGTAAATAAAAAATGATTAGTTTGAATAAGATGGAAGATATATTTTATATGTTGGATGAGATGAAAGAAATAAATTAATAAAAAAAAATTCAAAATAATTTTGTATCTAACGAATTTTATGATAAAATTTAATCAGATTAGATATATATATTAAAAAGAGGTTAAAATGGAAGAAAAAATCAAAGTTTTGATAACTGGAGGAGCTGGAGTCATTGGTAGGCTTCTTGCTCAAAGGTTTTTAAATAATAATGCTATCTGTATTTTAATGGATATTGATGAAAACAATCTAACAAAAGTTGTAGATGAATATAAAAATAAATTTGGCAGTGAAAATGTCGATGGTTTTATAGCAGATTTTTCAAACAGAGAAAATGTATTAAATACAATAGATAAAGTTTTGGAAAAATATAATTTTATTGATATTCTTATAAATAATGCAGGTATTGTAACAGGTAAAACCCTTTTAGATTCTACTTTTGACGAGATAGAAAAGACCATGACTGTCAATGCGACCTCACATTTTTGGACTATAAAAAAATTACTTCCATTAATGCTCGAAAAGAATAAGGGGCATATTGTTACAATATCTTCAGCTGCTGGAATTATTGGTGTCCCAAAGTTATCCGACTATTGTGCAAGTAAATTTGCCGCTTTTGGTATTGATGAATCGCTTAGAATGGAACTTTATAAAAATAAAAAAAATGTAAAAACAACAATTGTTTGTCCATATTACATCAATACTGGAATGTTTAAGGGAGTTAAGACAAGATTTCCATTCTTACTTCCTATACTTGAACCAGAGAAGGCTGTTGATAAAATTTACAAAGGAATTACAAAAAATAAAACAAGAGTCATATTTCCTTTTTTAGTTTATTTTACATGGCTTCTAAGACTTTTCCCAACTGGATTTTTTGATTGGACGGCAAATTTTTTGGGAATACACTCATCTATGGATAACTTTATAGGAAAAAAATAATTGAAAAAGTTAAAAATATCTATAGTCAAGTTATTTAATTAATTAAATAAAATTGTGATAAGAGGTAGAATATGGATTATACAATATCTTATAACCCTGCAACAGGCAAAGAGATAGCAAAATACCAGAGAAATACTAAAGAAGAAGTCATCGAGGCCATAAAAAAAAGCAAAGCTGCTTCAAAATTGTGGAGTCAAACACCTGTTAAGCAAAGAATCAAAGCAATCAAAAATGTCCAAAGATATCTAATAGACAATTATAAAGAGGTAGCAAAGGCTATTTGCGATGATAATGGAAAACTTTTAATAGATGGTTTTGTGGCAGAGGTTTTTCCTGCAATAATGGCAACAAGTTTTTATACAAAGTATGCAAAAAAATGGCTTAAACCAAAAAATTTAAAAGGAAATTCTATATTAACATTTAATAAAAAAGCTTATATGGTATATTCCCCTTATGGTGTAATTGGAATAATTTCTCCCTGGAATTATCCATTTTCCATCCCCTTTTCCGAGGTTGTGATGGCTATTTTGGCTGGGAATGGAGTGATATTAAAAGTCGCTACAGAGACAATTCATGTTGGCAATATCTTAAATAAAGCTTTTGAAGCTGCTAAATTGCCAGATGGGCTTTTTTCATATGTTAATTCAAGTGGTCCAGTTACATTGGATGCTTTTATTGAAGGTTCTATCGATAAAATATTTTTTACTGGTAGTGTTGAGACTGGTCTTAAAATACTGCAAGCAGCCGCTAAAAAGCTAATTCCAACAGTTTTAGAGCTCGGTGGAAATGATGCAGCTATAGTTTTAAAAGATTGCGATATAGACAAAGCTACCTGGGGGATAATATGGGGTGGTTATACAAATAGTGGGCAATCATGTGGCGGTGCTCAAAGAATTTTAGTTGATAAATCAATTTATGATCAGTTTTGTGAAAAAATCAAAGAAAAGGTTACAAATCTTAGACCCCCAAAAGTACCTTACAATGAAACAATCGGGGATGCCGATATAGGTTTCATAACAAGTAAAACCCAAAAGGAAACTGTAATAAAACAGATTGTTGAATCTATTGAAAAAGGAGCTATTTTATACGGAATTTCTTATCTTCCTGAAGATTTGGAAAAGCAAATTTTAACTGAAGATGAGAGAAAAGATTATATAATTAAAGTCAGATCTTCAAAGTCTGAGGCATTGAAATTCTTAAATAAATTATTACAAGTCAATAACAACTTTTTGCCTGCAATGGTTCTTACAGATATAAAAGAAGATATGCCTATATTTAATGATGAAATTTTCGGACCAGTTATCGGGATAACCTATTTTGAAGATATTGAACAAGCAATAAATATGGCAAATGATTCAAAACTTGGTCTTACATCTTCCGTTTGGACTTCAAATATAAAAGAAGGTAAAAAGATAGCTAGTAAGATTGAAGTTGGAGTTGTGATGATAAACGATCATCTAATGTCTCATGGGTTAGCTCATACTCCATGGGGTGGAGTAAAACTATCTGGTATTGGTAGAACACATGGAGAAGATGGGTTTTATGAGATGCTATCAAAAAAGGTAATAATTTCAGATTCTTTAACTTTTGCTAAAAAGCAGTTATGGTGGCATCCTTATAGCAAAATAATCTGGGATGGTATGGTCGGAGCTATGAAATTTTTATATCACAAATCATTAAAGGAAAAATTTGATGAGTTAAAAAAGTTATTTAAACTGCTTAATAGATTTTTTGAAAAAAATTAAAGTCATTTTTAAATTGAAAACAAATATAAAAGTATAATTTTATAAATTAAAATATTTATGAATTAAAATATATTTAGGGTTTCAATCATAAAATATTTTTATAATAACTTTTTAGAGATAATTTTGGATATAGTGCAAGGGCTGTTTAGATCATAAAATATTTTTATAATAAAGATTTTATGATAAAAAATTATTGGATAAGAAATTGGAGGAAAAATGAAATCAAGCAATTTTGAATTCAAAGATGGTGAAGGTTATTTATTATTTACTTATCTTTGGGAGCCAGATGAAAATACCACCAAAAAAGGAATTATTCAGGTAATTCATGGACTTGCTGAACATGCTCAAAGATATGAAAGATTCGCCAAAGAAGCTACCGGTAAAGGTTTTATAGTTGTGGCTGATGATCATCGTGGGCATGGTAAAACAGCAAAAAATGAACAGGAACTGGGCTTTTTAGGTGAAAAAGATGGGTTTCAAGCAATGGTTGAAGATGAATTTCTTCTTACAAAAATTATGAAAGAAAAATATCCTTCTCTTCCTTATTTTATACTTGGACATTCTATGGGTTCATTTATTTTACAAAGATACATAGAAGAATATGGTAAAGAACTAAATGGCGCAATACTATCTGGAAGTGCAGGACCAAATCCTATGCTACTATATCCTGGAAAATTAATCGCAAGACTTTCAATGCTTTTAAGCGGATCAAAGAAAAAAAGTCCTTTTTTAAATAATCTATCCTTTGGAAATTATAATGCTTCTTTCAAACCAAATAGGACAGATTTCGATTGGCTATCAAGAGATGAAAAAGAGGTAGATAAATATGTTGCTGATCCTCTTTGTGGCTTTGTTTGTTCTACTTCTTTGTACTACTTTTTAACAAAAGGTATGATAGAGATGCATAAAAAGCATAACTTAAATCTCATACCAAAGTCTCTGCCTATAATAATACTATCTGGTTCTAAAGACCCAGTTGGTGCGAAAACAGTTCCTAATCTCTATAAAATATACTTAAAGCTTGGAATAAGTGATGTTGAATTAAAACTATATGAGAATGCAAGACATGAAATATTGAATGAAATAAATAGAGAAGAAGTCACAAGGGATATTCTTGGTTGGATTCAAAGACACTTATGAATGTAAGACCATTTTTACTTGAAAGGTATTTTGCAAAATATGAGTTTAATGCTCCATATCTTTTATGCAGTTCTGATTGCGAGACAATAAGTATTGAAAAGCTATTTGAACTTGATGGCAAAAAGGAAGAGACATTAAGAAATTTCTTAAATTTAAGACTTGGTTATACAGAATCAAGAGGGGATCCAGAACTTAGAAAGATAATTGCAGATATCTATGAAAGTGATAAAATTGAATATGAAAACATTTTGACCTTCGCAGGTGCCGAAGAAGCCATATTTCTTTTTATGAATTCCATTTTGTCTAAACAAGACAATGTCATATCAATCTTTCCTTCATACCAGAGTTTATATGAAATACCAAAAAGCTTAAAGGCAAAACTTACTTTATGGAAACTAGAAGAAAGAGATGGTTGGTATTTAGATTTAGATAAACTAAAAAAATTGATCAAAAAAAATACAAAACTTCTAATAGTAAATTTTCCACATAACCCAACTGGCTACTGCCCAAAAGAAGAAGAATATAAAGAAATTATTAAAATTTGTGATAAAAATGGTATCATTCTTTTTTCAGATGAGGTGTATCGTTTTTTGGAATATGAGATAGATACTGTTAAATTAAATATAAAGGATAGCAAACCACTTGAACCAGCATGTAATCTTTATGAAAAAGCAGTAAGCCTTGGGGTTATGTCAAAATCTTTTGGTTTAGCTGGTTTGAGAATAGGTTGGCTTGCATCTCAAAATAAAGGACTTTTAGAAAAAATAGCTGTATTAAAAGATTATACAACAATCTGTAGTAGTGCTCCTTCAGAATTTCTTGCAAAAATTGCTTTAAAAAATAAAGATAAGATCTTAAAAGAAACAAAAGAGATTATTTTTAATAATCTTAAGGAATTGATTTATTTTTTTGAGAAGTACAAAGGGTATTTTAACTTATCTTTTCCATCGGGAGGTTCCGTTGCTTTCCCATATTATTACAATGATACTGATTTACTCGCTCAAAATCTTATTAATTCAAAAGGAGTTCTTTTAATGCCCTCCTCGATGTTTGAATATGGTAAGAATCATTTTAGAGTTGGATTTGGAAGAAAAAATATGTCACAGGCTTTAAGACTTTTTGATCAGTTTTGTGAGGAAAATTTATTAAAAAAAGATTAACCACAAACTATTAAAATAATTTTTTTATAAATTACATATAAATTAAAGTTAAATTAAAGCGTTAAGGAGATAGATCTTCGATGAGAAATTATAAAATTATAAATAGGCAAATTTATTTAATTCTATTATTGACTTTTCTTATTATCTTTTTTTTGTTTATCTCCTGTGGTAAAAGATTAAATTCAAATGATGCTATTGCAGAAAAATCTTTAACTTCAAATGCTGGTTTTAAAGAATTGTCTTCACAAAGTTCAAAAAGCAGTTTTACAAATGAAAGTGAAAGCCAAAGTGACCTTCAAAACAATATTCAAACAAGTACAAATGTCCAAGATTACCTTATCTATACAGCAAATATTAGGGGGAAAGTGTCTTATTTAGACGATTTCGAGGAAAAAATATTGGAATTAGTCAGATCAACTGGTGGTTATATTTCTTCGATAGAAAAATACAATGATGATGAAATATTTATCACTTTCAAAGTTCCTAAAGCCAATTTTTACAAAGATTTAAGTTCACTTAAAAAGCTTTTTATCTCTATTGAAAATGAAAGAGTTCAAATTGAAGATATCTCACAGCAGTATATAGATCTTAATGCACGGTTAAATTCTAAAAAAGAAGCAGAAAAAAGATATCTAGCACTTTTGCAAAAGACTAATTCTGTTAAAGATATTATTGAAATAGAACAAGCTTTAAGACAAATAAGGGAAGAAATAGAATCATATGAAGCAAACTTAAGATATTATAATAATTCTATTCAATATAGCACAATAACGGTAAACGCTTATATACAAAAGATAAAGATAGATAGAGAAAATTTTCTAACAAGGTTTGTAAGGTCAATATCTATTGGTTTTAATTATCTTGTGTCCACATTTCTTTTTATAATTTCCTTATGGCCTTTTTTAATAATTGTTATTTTGGCATTCTTTATATTTAAGAAAGTGAAAATTAGAAGTAAAAAGCAAAAAAATGAGAGTAATAGGTAAGTAAAAATAAAAAGCAAAGATAAATAAAAAGCGAAAAAAATAAGAATAAAATTGTTGTTAATAAAAAGTTTAGACATAAAAATAAAACAGAGAAATAAAAATAAAAAAATTAAAAAAAAATTAAAAGTAAAAAAGTAGAAAAAAAAAATTTAAAGAGAAAATTATGTTGAATGAAATTGAAGAAATCATTCCATTTAAGCTTCCTATTGAACAAAAGGAAAGTTTGATTAATGGAAATCTCGTAAAATTTAATGAAGATAAAGTAGATATTTATTCTCCAATATATGAAGGTGATAAACCCATATATCTTGGCTCTCATCCTAAAATGTCAGGGCAAGAAGCTCTATTAGCACTAGATGCAGCTGCAAAAGCATTTGATAATGGAAATGGTATATGGCCTACTATGAAGGTTGAAGATAGGATAAAATCCGTTGAAAAATTTCTCACAATGATGAAAAAATCCGAAAAAGAGATTGTTACTTTACTGATGTTAGAGATAGGCAAATCAAAGACAGATTCTGCGAAAGAATTTACAAGGACCATCGCTTACATCGAGGACACGATTTTTGCATTGAAAGACCTTGATAGGACTTCCTCAAGACTTGTTATAGCAGACAATGTTTATGCCCAAATTCGTAGGTCACCTTTAGGAATAGTTCTATGCATGGGACCTTTCAACTATCCATTAAATGAAACATTTACAACTTTAATACCAGCTCTAATAATGGGAAATACAGTAATAGTTAAACCTCCAAAGCTTGGAGTTTTGTTCTTCAAGTATCTTTTGCCTATTTTTGAACAGTCTTTCCCGCCTGGAGTCGTAAACTTTATTTATGGAGATGGTGCTACAATAGTATCTCCTATAATTTCAAGTGGAAGAGTAGATGTTCTAGCCTTCATAGGAACTTCAAAAGTCGCTGATATTATTAGAAAACAACATCCAGTCCCTCATAGATTAAGGTGTGTGCTAGGTCTTGATGCAAAAAATCCAGCTATCATATTAAATGATGCAGATTTGAATTTAACGGTTTCAGAAGTGATTTCTGGGTCTCTTTCTTTCAATGGTCAAAGATGTACTGCACTAAAAATTATATTTGTAGAAAAGAAAATAGCGAAGGATTTCCAAAGGGTATTACTTGAAAAGATAAAAAATTTAAAGATTGGTCTTCCATGGGAAGATTCTTTCATTACTCCAGTCGCAGAAAAAACAAAACCTAATCAACTTTATAAACTTACAGAAGATGCATTGAAAAAAGGTGCTGAAGCATTTATAGATGGATTACCAGTTGAACTTAAGGATTTAAAAGAATATCTTCCAGAGAATGAAAATGATATTAAATCTCAGCTTGTAAAACCCATTGTGTTATGGGATGTAAGGGAAAATATGGATATATATAGTATAGAACAATTTGGTCCTATTATTCCGGTAGTTATATTTGATTCAATTGAATCCCCGCTTTCATATATTATAAAATCTCAATACGGTCAACAAGCAAGCATTTTTAGTAATGATCCCAAAAAGATTTCTAAACTTATAGATCCTCTAGTTAATCAGGTATGCAGAGTAAATATTAACAGTCAATGCCAAAGAGGACCAGACATCTTCCCTTTTACTGGAAGAAAAGATTCAGCTGAAGGAACTTTATCTATTAGTGATGCCTTAAGAGTTTTTAGTATTCGTTCACTTGTAGCATTTAAAGGTACAGATGAGAACAAAGAGATTGTGGATAGAATATTAGATGAAAGGCTTTCAAACTTTTTGAATACGGATTTTATTTTATAGTAACTCTCTTTTCCTTTTCGTATTTTGCCGTAAGAATAGTATTTATAGCTAAGCTTAAAAGTATGATACTTCCTCCAATTAATGAATTTGGATTTAATTTTTCCTTGAAAACCAAATATACCCAGATAGGTCCTAAAATGGTTTCAAGTAGTGTAATTAAACCAGTTAATGATGTTGGAAGATACCTACTCCCTCTATAAAAAAGAATATACCCTAGTCCAATTTGAAATGCTCCTAATCCTACTAAAATAAGGATATCATGACAACTTGAGTTAAAAGATGGTTTGAAAAATAGTGAAAAAAAAGCTGCTATCAAACCACCAATAACAGTGGCTGGTATTAAATTTATATGAGGGTTATTCCTTACAAGAAGAATTTGAAAGGCAAGGCCAAAGGCAGTCAATAAGGCATAAAAATCACCTAAAAGATGAATTTTCAAATCTTTATTAAATACTATTATCAACATCCCTATAAATGCACAGAATATTGTTATCCAGATAGGAATTTTAAATTTTTCTTTTAAGATTATTGTAGCAAATATTGCAGCCCATATCGGTGCAGTTCCCTGTACCAGTAAGGCATTTGCAACTGTTGTTTTAGATAATGAAAGAATATAAAAAAAGGTAGTAGCACCAAGAAAAATTGATATAATAAAGCCAGAAAACCCAAGATTTTTAAATTCTATTAAGAAATTTTTTTTATACAAAAAAAGACATAAAATAGAAATAGTTATACTCATTGAAATTGATCTTGTAAATATTATAGTCCAAGAGTTTACAGAGACAGCTCTCACACCAAGACCACCAAGGCTCCATAGAATAGGAGCAAATACTGTCATTATTAAGTATTTAGCTTCAAATTTAGTCTGTATTCTTGACATTAAAGTTCCTTTATATTATCTTTATATTTTATCTTTAATTTGGATAAAGCCATTTTCATCCAATAAAGTCTTATAATTTATGTATTCACCTTCATTTTCAAGGAAATAGTAAATCATCTTCCCTTTTTCAGTCGAATGAATGAAACTTAAAAAGACTTTAAAATTATCTTCATCATTTTTATTGTATATATATTCAATAAACTCAGAAAAGCCAAAGATATCGAAAAATTTGATTTTTTTTTCAGTAGTAAGATTCTTATTCGAAATATATATTAAAGTTTTATTAATATTCAAAAGAGAAAGGGCAAGAATAGACCATCTTTCAAGAGATTCCCATATATTGTAAAGTTTTTCAATATCATTGAACTCAAAAAACTCTATTTCTTCTTCAACAGGACTTAGTTTTTTATCATCAAATAGTTTATATAAATAAACAAATCCCAAATGAACCTTACCAACATCTGAGATATCCTCATTGATAATACCTAAAAATTCACATCTTTCTTCAAATCCATTTTTATCTATAATAATTCCAGTTTCTTCATATATTTCTCTTATCAATGTAATCTTAATAATTTCATAAAAATCATTTATACTAAGTTTGAATCTCTTTTCATCCAAATTTGAGATATTCATATTTTCAAATTTGATAAATTCTTTATCTTTTTTTATTTTTAAATCTTCAAGATCTATATGACCGCCAGCCCCTATTGAGAAAAATCCATGTAATCTTTTTTCATTTCCTTTTCTTTTATATGTAAAAAATCTACCGTTTTTATCCTGAATAATAATATAGGGGATGATCTGTTTTTTACTTGAATCCTGCTCAGCCAAAGTTCTATCTATAAAAGAAAAGGATTTTCTTTCAATAAAATCATTAAGATCCATATTTTCTTTGGGATAAGCAAAAAATGGAGAATTAAGAATATCATCACTCTTATCTTTATATAGAATCAAAATCTTTTTATTACTCATATTTTCTTCCAGAATTTTATTTGTTTCTATAATAAATATTTATTTGTTTCCATAATAAATAAGGTAAGAAATAGTAAAATTATTTAAATCTTTCTTTTTTTCTATTAAAAGTTGAGTATAGTTCTTTTCAATTACTTTTATTAACGCATCAAAATAGGATAAAAAACTTAATGTCAAAGACTCAGATTTATGTTTTTCAAAAAAAGTAACATAGATATCTGGTTTGATAATGATATGAATCTTTTGATCTTGATAATCTTTTTCTAATATTATATAATCTGAAAAAAATAATTTTATTATTGATGTTTGCAAAAGAATGAAATAATTCCATATTGCTATTAATTTGTTTTTTGAGAATAAAAAAGAAATTTTTAGTAAAAATTTTATTTCATTATAAAAAATTTGAGAAGAAATATCCTCTAGCAGTTTTAATAAGTTTTCCTTTTCTTTATAACAAATTCTAAGGGAGCTATAAACTGAAAGGAAAAAACAGGCTAATCTTATATGCATAATAGCAATTTTATCAGAAGTTTTATTGTTTTTAATATATGATTCAAAGATTAGTGGAGCTTTTTGATTTATCTCTTCAATTATTTGGTAGGCTTGTTCAATGTTGTTTTCCAATAATTTTAAGGTTAAAATTTTTACAAATCTTTTTTCATATTTTTGATTTAAACAATTATAAAAAGCACTCTTAAAACTCATAAATTTCTCCCTTAAAATTTATTTATATAAAGGTTGTGTTGAACGATTTTTCACATCAATTTTAACTGAAATTATCATATAAAATTTATCTCTCAATTTAATATTTTAAAATATTTCATTTTCTTGTCATTATGTTAATTATTTTATGCATTTAATTTAATAAACATCAATAAAATCTGACTAAATTTAGCTTTGACTAGAAAAATCGAGGGAATTAAATTGAAAGATAAAGTTGGTCTTGCTTTTAGTGGGGGTGCTGATTCTACATTTGCTGCAATTTTACTCAAAAAAATGGGATATGAAGTAGTAGCATTTAATTTTCCCATAGGTAGAAGAGTCTCGGAAGATCTTTATATTACAACTAAAAAGTTGGGAATGAAACTTGAAATCATTGATATAAGAAGCATTTTTGATAAAGTTATAAAAGAAAATTTTTATGATTCATACTTAAATGGTTTGACTCCTAATCCCTGTGTCAGATGCAATAGATATATAAAATTCGGTCTTGTTTATAATATAATAAAGCATAAATTTAAAATAGAAAAAATAGCGACAGGTCATTATGCTAAAATTTATAAAGATGAAAACACCAACTATTTTATTCAAAAAGCAATTGATATTCAAAAAGATCAATCTTACTTTTTATGGCAGATTCATAGATCGATTTTAAAAGATATAATATTTCCACTAGGTGACTATCGCAAAGAAGAAGTAAAGAAAATACTTACTGAAGAAGGCTTTGAAAATATTGCTAACAAAGAAGAATCATTTGATATCTGTTTTGTAAATGAAGATTCATATAAAAATTATATATCTAAATTTGGAGTAAATGAGTCTGATCTTGAAGGTTATTTTGTTGATGAAAATGGGCAGATTATAGGAAAACATAATGGAATATTTAGATATACTATAGGACAGAGAAAAGGATTGAACATAGCCTTTGGTAAAAGAATGTATGTCAGAAAAATAGATTCAAAGAAGAAAGAAGTAGTTATCGGTCGAAGACCTTTTATTAAAGAATTAAAGGCAAATTGTGTGAACTTGTTTTTACCAGAAAATAGATTTGATGGTAATATTGAATATCAAGCAAAGGTAAGATACAAATCGAAGGAAGAAAAAGCTAAAGTTAAAATACTAAAAGAAAATAACAAAATAAAGTTTAATGTGGATTTTTCAAAACAAGTTGAAGCTTCTTCCTGTGGCCAATCAGTAGTAATTTATGATAAAGATTTGATTGTAGCTGGTGGTATAATTGAAAGTTATCAATTAATATAGTAATATAAATATTATCTAATAGCCTTCTATTGAAACAAGACTGGTTCGTATCTTATTCCAATCGTTCCTTTTTTTATATATAACTTGATTAAAGTTATAGTAGTACCTTTTGAATTGACAATCTTATCAATCTCTTCCCATGTTATTATGTCTTTCAAATCAAACTCATAAAATATTTTATTTTCAGAAAATAGGGTAGGTGAAATAACAATCTTGTCTTTTTTTATTGGATTTATAAAAGGTGCTCCTACAATAATTAAAGCATCATTAATTGAATTATTTGTCTTATATTTTTGAAGGTCAAAACTAAATGCTGGCCGTAAAGCATTCTGATCATGAACAGAAACTCCTTCATCTTTGTAAATTTCAGACATGCTTATTCTCCTTCAAAATATTTTTTAAAAATTTAAAATTATTTTCAAAAATTATTCTTAAAAATTTCTATTTACTTGGATAATATTTCCTATTGCTTCTAAAAAATCCTTATTATCAATCGGTTTTCTAAAATATTTTACAACCCCAAGCTTTAATGCTTCCAAAATCAGTTCTTTTTTACTGTACGCGGATACAACAACTACAGGGACATTAGAACCATATCTTCTATTTCTTAACTCTTTAATAAAAGTCAATCCATCCATCTCTGGCATTGAAATATCCGTAATAATCAAGTCATACTTTTTATAGGAAGATTTAAGTAACCCTTTAGTTGCGAGTAATTCTGCATCTACTTCATACCCTTCAAATTCGAGCAAGCTTTTTAAAAATTCCAAAATAGTTCTTTGATCATCAATTAGAAGTATCGAACCTTTGCTTTTTAAATTGTGTGTAGAATTTCTTCTCTCTGTTAAATTATTATTTGTAAGGAATTCCTTTTCTTTTTGCACATCTCCGTTTCTTTTATCTACATACCATGAAGATCCTTCTTTTGATTTTGCTACTTTTTTTACTTCTGCTGCAACTTTTGATAAATCACTTATCGAATCAAAAGATCTTTTCAAGTTTGTGACTACAGCTAAGGAGATGGAAAGAAATCGAAATTGTTTAAGATTTCCTTCTCTATCTTTAGTAAGAATAAACCCTTGTTTTCTATCTTGTTCATTATAAAAAGATGGCGCATCTTCATCAAATTTTTTAACTATAAAGTTACAAATGTTTTCTATATTTTCTGGTATTGAAATGACTAAAAAATCATCTCCCCCAATATGACCTAAAAAATCCAAAGGTGAACTCGAATACTTTTTTAGTGTATCTTCTAAAAGTTTTGCAGTATATAAAATAATTTCATCTCCTTTTGAAAATCCATAAATATCATTGTAAGGTTTGAAATTATCTAAATCTGCATAAATAATGGCAAATTTTGTTTTATCTTGATTAATTATTAAATTTTGAAGTTTTATTGAAATAGCTCTATTACCTGGTAATCCAGTTAAAGGATTGTTATCTTTTGCTATAAACATTCTATAGAATAATTTTATTCGATTTGAAAGATATCTAACATCGAAAGGTTTTAATACAACCTCGTCAATACCAAGATCGAGGTGTGTATCAAGATCATTTAGTTCTCCCTCTGATGTTAAAAGGAATACTGGACAATGCTTTAATAATGGATCCTGTTTTATCTCTCTTATTATTTCATATGCTGATTTAATAATAATAGATGAATCAACAATAATGACATCAGGAATATATTTTTTTAAAATATCCTGTAATGGGACTTTCCCTTCTGATATAAAAAACTGAAATCCATCTGATATGAGAAATTTACCAGTATTTAATGTCAATTCAGTTTTCTCGCCAAAATATAAAAGCTTCATCAAGTTCCCTTATTTTATATAATTATGCTTACATTATTTGTAAATCTTACTTTTTTAAATATAATAAAAATTTGACAAAAGTCAAAGATATAAAAAAGGGTTGTCCATAATTTTATGGAACAACCCTTTGAGTTTTAAGAGTCTGTATTATTAGGAAGTCATTAGCATTAATTTTCTATGCTTACAAGGTTCTGATCATCAATGACAATTTGTTTTACCTTTTTTTTCTTGATTGAAAAATTATTATCTTCAAGTTCATTGTCTTTTTCTTTTATCAAGATTTTTGGAACTTTATCAATCTTTTGAGCTTGAATATAATTTATACTTTTTCGGGTTTCACCATTTGATTCTATATTTGAATACTTAAGCTTGCCATATACAACGACTTGACTTCCCTTTTTTAAACTCTCAAAACTCTGCACAGCCAGATTATTCCAGCACTTAACAAGAATAAAAGTAGGTTCCTTTTGCCAATTATCTTCTTTTTTGAAAAAATTGTTTGAGGCAAGGCCAAAATAGCAGAAATTTTTCCCATTTTTAGTTTCTCTAAAAAGAGGATCAGCAGTGAGTCTTCCACTAATAACTGTTAGGTTGATGTCTTTCATAAAATCTCCTTTTTTACTTTATTTTCCCTTTTTACTATTAAATAGTAAATATTTATAAGTTGATTACAAAAATTTTCGAAATTTTTCTTCTTTACTATGATTTATTTTGATTTAAAATATAAAAAGTAGGTTAATGATGATTTAATAATTAAAACTTGTAAATTTTTGCATAAAGTTAAGGGGGATTTAAATGAAAGGTTTAACTATTGATATGTTATCTGTAAATCAATCTGAAACTTTTAGAAAAACTATTTCTGAATCAGATGTTTATCTTTTTGCAGGTATTACTGGAGATACAAATCCCGCACATATAGACGAAATTTATGCAAATTCTACAAAATTCGGAAAAAGAATTGCCCATGGACTCTTAGTTAGTTCATTTATTTCTACTGTTTTAGGGACAAAACTCCCTGGACCAGGAACGATATATATTTCTCAATCTTTAAACTTTAAAGCTCCAGTTTATATTGGAGATACTATTGAAGCAAAAGTTACTGTAAAAGAAATCATAAAAGAAAAAAATAGGGTCATTCTTTTAACCGAAATTTATAATCAAAATAATGCGTTAGTCGTAACCGGGGAAGCGATGGTTTTAGCTCCTAAATAGAAAAAGAATAGGAGGTAATTATGAGTGTTCTTAAAGATATCGAAATTGCTAGAAATTCTAAGTTGCTCCCAATAAATGAAGTTGCAAAAAATAACGGTATAGATGAGGATGCTTTAGAATTATATGGTAAATATAAGGCAAAAATTTCGTATGAATATTTCCAATCTAGAATTCAAAATCCTAAAGGTAAATTAATTCTTGTTTCAGCCATTACTCCAACGCCTGCAGGTGAAGGCAAAACAACAACATCTATAGGTTTACATGATGGACTTAGAAAACTAGGTTATAGGTCTTTTTTAGCGCTTAGAGAACCTTCTTTAGGACCTGTTTTTGGAGTTAAAGGTGGTGCAACTGGTGGTGGATACTCTCAGGTTTTGCCTATGGAAGATATAAATTTACATTTTACAGGTGATATAGGAGCAGTTGAAAAGGCTCATAATCTAATTGCTGCAGCTGTAGACAATGAAATAAATAAAGGCTCAATAAAACTTGATTTACGTGCAATAAGATGGCGAAGAACCATGGATATGAACGATAGAAGTCTTAGAAGTATAATAATAGGACTCGGTGGTGCTGTAAATGGCTACCCAAGAGAAACTGGTTTCGATATAACAGCATCAAGTGAAATAATGGCTATTTTGTGTCTAGCTGAAAGCTATAAAGAACTAAAAGATATGATAGGGAAAATCTTAGTTGGTTTTGATATAGAAGGAAAACCAATCTATGCAAGAGACTTGAAAGTCAATGGTTCTGCTGCTGCTTTGTTAAAAGATGCTATAAAACCAAATTTAGTCCAAACTATAGAAGGAAATCCAGTATTTATTCATGGTGGTCCCTTTGCAAATATTGCTCAAGGTGCAAACTCAATAATAGCTACCAAATTAGCATTAAATCTTGGAGATTATGCTATAACTGAAGCTGGATTTGCCTTTGAACTTGGAGCAGAAAAATTCTTCGATCTCGTAAGTAGAAAGGCTGGTTTCGATGTTTCAACTGTCGTCCTCGTGGCTACAATTAGAGCATTAAAATTTCATGGAGGGAAAAAATTAAAACAAATAAATGAATCAGATCCAGATGCGGTTGAAAAAGGATTTCCGAATCTCGAAAAACATATTGAAAATATTAGAATCTTCGGAACCCCTGCAGTTGTTGCAATAAACCTTTTTAATACAGACACCAAGGAAGAACTCGATAGATTATTTAAGTTACTTGAACAAAGGAATATTCCTTATGCGATTTGCGAAGGATGGGCAAAAGGAAGTGAAGGGATGTTAGATCTGGCTAAGATAGTTACAAAACTAGCCAACGAAAAAAAGGAAAAATCAAACCCCCTTTATTCACTTGGTTTAACAACTGAAGAAAAAATATTTAAGATTGCTTCAACCATGTATGGAGCAGAAGCTGTTGATTATACACCTTCAGCTAAAAAAGATTTAGAGCAGATTAAAAAATATGGCTTTGACAATTTACCAGTTTGTATAGCTAAAACTCAAAAATCTCTATCGGATAACCCCGAATTACTTGGAAGACCAAAAGACTTTCTAGTTACAGTAAGGCAGATCGAGATAGCTTCTGGAGCTGGATTTTTAATTCCAATTACTGGTGATATTATGCGAATGCCAGGTCTCCCTCAAGATGCAGCTTATAAAACTATTGATATAGATGATAATGGAAATATCCATGGTCTTTTTTAATTGATTAAATATAGTTTGATTAAGTATAATGAGATAATTATTAACAGTTAATTTTTGAAAAAGTATAAATAAAAAGCAAAAATGAAATTATTTTGTTTTTATTATTTCTAAGTTTAAAAGAGCTAAAAAAATGAAAAAAATGAAATTTATAAATAACAACAAAATAAATGAAAAGAAGGTAAAAAAAAGTTCTTTTAAAAAATATCTCTTTATAAAAATTTTTTTCCCAATTTCGATAGCCACTTTCATTATAATAGTTATTATTTCATCAATTTTAATTTCTTATGAAAATAAAAAATTAAATCTTTTTCTTATTAATGAAACAAATCTTATTGCTAATCTTATGGAAAACACGAAACTCTATGAGGCAATACTATTAAATAGATCTATAAATAAAAATTCTTCCATCTTGTTTAGAGATCCGATATTAAATTATGAGATACACCTTACAAAATCACCCCCCTTTACTCTTGAAATATTTGATAATATTTTCCTTGAAAAAAAGAGTGGATATTTTTTAAATGGTAAGTATAAAGTTTTTTTTACTGAAAGTTTTCTTTCTCGAGTATGTATATTAATAGTTCCGAGAATGCTTTTTTATAGTATAACTTTTAAAATACTAATAATCTCAATAATTGTTTATTTACTTATCAATTTCTTACTTTATTTTTTAATCCTAAAACTCGAAAAAGCCACATCTTATTTTTTGACTAACCAATATATTTTTATTAAGTATATTTTAGAAGGTAAATATAATACAAATGAAAAAACAATTGAAATATCTGAAATTGACAATATAAGGTTTGGATTAAATAATTTAGTATCTATATTAAAAGAAAGGAGAGAATTTTACAATTCATTAATATTATTTCAGAAAAAAATTCTCGATATTATCCCTGTTGGAATAATTATTTTTAATGAAAAAGGTTTGTTTGAAGATGCTAATAAATTTGGTTATGCTCAGATAGAAAGAGAAATAAAAAAAAGTAATATCAATGTAGATGATTTTTCTTTATTATTGATAGAAAAATTTTCAATAGAATCTTTAATTTCTTCTGATAGTTTAAGCCTATTAAACCCTATTAATACCGTTGAACTAAAGGTAAATCCAAATATTACATTTTCAAAAAGAGTCTTTGGAAAAATTGTTTCTGATAAAAGGATAATTATTTTGGTTCCTTTAAATATAAAAATCGAAGATGAGAAAGACGATAAATTTATTATTTTAAGACAAACCATTGTCCCTTTTTTATCTGATTTTGCTCATGAGCTTCGTTCTCCTTTAAATTCGATTTTAGGATTTTCACAGATAATAAAAGAGGGTGTTGAGGGCGAGAATATAGAAGAAATTGTCAATGATGTAAAAATAATAAATGAAGCCGGTCAACTCATGATGGCTTTTATTGATGATATAATCTTTCTTTCAAGAGTGGGTATAAAAAAAGTAGAATCAATGAATCTTCCTTTTAATCTTGTTAGCTTGTTTACACTTGTTAATCATTATTTTAAGGGAATATTTAGAAATAAAGATACAACTATAAGTTTACCTGAAAATGTTGAAAATAAGGAGATAATAGGAGATTTTCAGGGAATAAGAAGAATCATATTATTATTTTTCTTTTATTTAAGAAGTCTTTTCCCATTACCTTCAAATATAGAGATAAGTCTTGAATCAAAAGAAGAAAAATTCTATCTTATAAAGATAAACTATAGTTTCCCTCATGAAAATATCCAATATCAAAAGATAAGTGGTGCTATACTTGATTTTTATAATCAAATATATGACAAAAGCTCAGTTGAAATAGAAAATAAACAAATTGATAAGAAAAATGGATCCTTTGAAATAAAATTTTACTATAAAGATTGAATTTTGTATTTACAAAATATTTGGTCGCAATTGTTTTTCAATAAACTCCTATCCAATAAAAAAGGGATTAAATCTGTAAAGTAGAGTTTTATAATGTGAGAAAAATCTTTATTTGGAAGAATATCAACCTGTTCTAATGCTAAGTTTAATGAAAATGTGCACTCCTTTTTTATTTCTTCTAAAAGAATAAAATTTTCTTTCATTTTAATCTGGGTAATTTTGTTATAAGAACTTTGGTATGAATCAATAAGAATATTCTTCTTATTGTTTTTAAAGTCTTGCTCAAAATCATCTATTGCATCTATATAAAAAAGAAGTTTAATAAGATTTGATATTATAATTGAGATTGGTTTTCTATAAGAATAATTAATATAATCTAGAGGTATAATAGTTTGAATAAATTCTATCAATTCTTCTATTTCATTTTTAGTTTGATCTTTTTTACTCATAATAATGTTATAAATCTCTTTATGACTTATATACTTTATAGTTTTTGTAAGGAATTTAAATAAAGTAAAAGATAATTTAGATTTGATTGGATTTTCATCATGATAATCATCTAGAAACTTTAAAGATGAAAATAATGAAGAATAATCAGAGAAATAATCGAGTAAACCATTATCTGATAAATAGTAACGATTTGTCAGTGTGTATCTACAAAAAAACGGAGATATTGAAAAATTATAATTTGGAATAGCTAAAGTAAAAAGGGTATAAAAAAATAAAGAATCGTAATTAAGTAAAATTCGGTTTAAAAAAAGTTTTCTCTTTGAAAGATTTTTACAAATACTACAATATGAACTACTTAAGAAAAGCTTTTCATGAGGATAAAGTAAGTTAAGAGGTGGTTTTAAATAACCTGTCACTTAATATTTTCTTATCTAATTTCTAACTATTCCAGTCATTATATTTTTAAATCTAGCTGGTGAGCATCCATGGGTCATCATCATTACCTGTCCTGGCTGGCCTTTACCACAATTTATAACTCCACATGGTATCCAATATTTTTCATTTGCGATCATATCACAGCTTTGCCAAAAATTTGGTGTAATCCCTTGATATGTAGGATTTTTGACCATCTCGGAAAGTTTACCATTTTTTATTCTATATCCGATTTCACAAGTGAACTGGAAATTAAGTCTCATTTGGTCAATACTCCATGTTTTAACACCATCGACAAATAATCCATCTTCTGTAGCTGCGATCATTTCATCCAATTCATGATCACCAGGTAATAAAGAAAGGTTAATCATTCTAATAATCGGTATTGAGCTGAAATGGTCTGCTCGGTTGCATCCATGGCTTCTTTCATCACCAATTATTGGAGCGAATTCTCTATTTGTAAAATAATTTTGGTATAAACCATTTTTTACAATAAAATATCTCTGAGCCCTAACTCCATCATCATCATATCCAAATGTTCCAAGCCCATTTGGTAAAGTCGAATCTGCTACAAGATTCACAATATTTGAACCATAATGCATATTTTTATATTTATCTACAGTTATAAATGAACTTCCTGCATAGTTTTCTTCATAACCAAGAACTCTATCTAATTCGGATGGATGCCCACATGATTCATGAATCTGAAGTGCAAGTTGTTCACTTCCAATTATTAGATCTCTTTTTGCAGGTTCTATCTCCTTTGCTTTTAATAGTGTAGCTGCTTCTGATGCTATTCTTGGAGCATTTTCCTTTAATTTCAATCCTTGAATCAATTCATAACCCATCTGCATAAATTGACCACCAAATGCCATAGGAAAAGTTCTTTTTTGAACATCATTCTCATCTATCGCAGTTGCTTCATAACCTGCACCAGAAACTACGGTTGTTTGTAAAATTTTTGAACCTTCTGTACTAGCAAAATATTTATGTTCCTTTCTAAATCTCATCTCTGCCTCAGCTATTTTGACAGATGGTTCTTTCCTGAGTATTTCATCTATTTCAAGAAGGGTATTTAATTTTGTTTCGAAAGGAACAGTAAATGGATCTATCAGATAGGTAGAAGACCATATATCTTGATAAGATGGTTCTTTCGCTAAAATTATTGGTTCCCGTCTAACTTTACTAGAAGCTTTTGCTATAGATATAGCTTTTTGAACAACTTTTTCAAAATTTTCTTTATTTAAATTTGATATTGAAGCAAATCCCCAACCATTATCGACTATAACTCTAACACCATATCCCTCTTCTTTGTTAATGCTATAGCTTTCTAGTTTACCATTTTTTGTATATAACCATTCAGTCTCTCTTATTATGACTCTAATATCTGCATAACAAGCACCTAAAAGTTGAGCGTAATTCAAAACTTTATCACATAGATCAAACATTTTTACCTCCAATTAATTAAAACTCTGTTGCAGAAGAAAAATTAAAATTCTTTATTTTTACTGCTGGAACTTTCATTAAACCAATAAAATACTCACATTCAAAAAGATCAGAAGAAAGCTCTTCAATATTAGCAAGAGCCGTTAAAACAGATTCTGTGAATCTTAAATTGTTAGTGCTTTTAGTAATCTGACCTTTTTCTATTAAAAATACTCCATCTCTTGTCATCCCTGTAACCATAACAGATAGTGGGTCAATGATATTTAAGTAATGTAATCTATTGATTAAAAGGACATTATCTGATTCTTTTATCATTGTTTTTAGGCTTTTTTTCCCAGGTAAAACTTCTGGTCTAAGAGGATAACAATCTAAAGTTGTTGGAGATAAGCAGTTTCCAGTATTTGGAATACCAAGAATTTTCGAATAATATTTATTTGAAACAAGATTATTACATATTCCTTTATCTACCAAAACAGTATTAGTAGTTGGACTTCCTTCAAAATCATAGTATAATGCTGGACCTTCCGTTTGTCTAGGATTATCTATAATAGTAAGAAGTGGAGAAAATATCTGCTGGCCTTTTTTGTTTACCATAAAGGATCTTTTTTCATGATAAGCCTTCGCAGAGAAACTAAAATAAAAAAGATAGATTAAGAGTTCTGCAAAGGCAGCAGGTGTAAGAATTATGTCGTATTTACCAGCACTAATCTTTTTCTTGTTTTTTAATAACTTTAAAGAAGTTATGCATTTTTCAGCTAGTTCTTCTGGGTTAAAGTTATCTAAAGTTGTACCATTAAATTCTTCTCTAGTTATGCCATAATCATTTTTTGCGCTTAATGAAAATGAAAATTTCCAATCATGATAGATATGAGAATAATTTTTATTTGTTATATGGGTAATTGTAGATTTTGTTTGACTACAAATACCAGCAGCTATAGACGATTCCTTTTTAAGATAATCAACCGATTCTTTAACAAAATCCGATCTTATTGATTCATCAAGTTTCTTGAAGGAATCACTTTGTTTTAGTTCGGATTTGTAATTTGTATTTTCTGGAAGATCAGAAAGCCTTTCGTCAGGAATCTGTAAATTTAAGATATTATAAAGTTGTTCCAATGCTTTTTCTATTACGGAATCTGAGAAATTAGAAATAGATATAGAAGCTGTTCTTTTTTTATCAAGCATTCTGATAGTCATATTCTGGTTATCAGATTCTACATGTTGAGTAATCTGATTTTGACCAAATCTTGTCAAGGCGTCCACAGTATGATAAAACAAAATTTCTGTTTGTTCGGCTTTTGAAAGCTTAAATACTTTTTCAGCAATCTTTTCAATCATAGAATACTCCTAAAATTCAGTTTACAAATAATATTGGTAAAAAAATATATAATTTCTTAAAGCACAAATGATAATATATCAAGCTTATGCATAAAATAACACTTTCTAATTTTTGGTCAATAAAAGTTGATAAATTTCATAAAAAATTCATTTTAACTTCACAATTTTTTCAAAATTTGTTATATAATTATTAATAGGTTTGATATATCACTATTAGTAAACTTGTTAAATGATTATTAAATCAATTCGTTATAAGGTTATTGCGAAGTTTGTCATATAAATATTAAATAAACAAGAAGGGAAAAGATGAAGATACTTATTGTTGAAGATGAAATAAAATTTTTAGAAATATTAAAACTTTACTTTGAAAAAGAAGGATTTAAAGTATTTACTTCTGACAATGGTGAAAAAGCCATTGAAATTGTTTTAAATAATGAGATTGATTGTATTATCTTAGATAGAATGCTTCCTGGTATTAGCGGAGATGATGTTTTAAAAAAGGTTAGAGAAATAAAAAATATTCCAGTACTTATGTTGACTGCTAAGGGAAGTGATCAAGATAAAATTGAGGGTTTACTTTTAGGTTCAGATGATTATGTAGTTAAACCAGTAACCCCTTATGAAATAATTTTAAGAGTCAGGGCAATATTAAAAAGAACAAGTTCAATAAATTTAGACAGAATAATTTATAAAGATCTTGAATTAGATAGGAAGTATTTTTTAGTGAAAATTGGAGAAGAAAAGATTGATTTAACAAAAGCTGAATTTGAAATTCTTTATAAACTTGCTCAAAATCCTAAAGTTGTATTTACAAGGGATCAACTTATTGATGCCATCACACCTGATGGTACCATAATATCAGATAGAACTATTGATACTCATATAAAAAATATAAGAAAGAAACTTAGGAAAGATTATATAAAAACAGTATTCGGACTTGGTTATAAAATAGATTTAGATTAAAAACCAAGAGTTTTTATAAAAAAGAGTTTCTATGATAAAGTTTCGATGGAAAAAAATTAGTTTTTGTAGAAAAAAAATCATAAAAATAAATAAACGAATTAATAAATAAAAAACAAATATAGGTAAAATAAAAAGATGAAATAAAAATGATAGAAAAAAATAAATGAAAATGTAATAAAAAAAAAATTATAAAGAAAAAAAATTACAAAGAAAAAAACCGAATGAAGTAATAAGTAAAAAACAAATATATTTAAAAGTAAAATTTATTAAAAGTAGAATTTAAAAGTAAAATTTAAAAGTAAAAAAATGGAAAATAATTTAAGGATTAATAAAAAGCTAAAATGAAATGAAAAAAATAAAATTGTATTTATGGGTAAAATTATTTTTAGCAATAAGTCTATTACTCTTAATTGTTTTTGTTTTTTCCTACTTCTTTTTTCAAAATATGATATTTAGGCAGTTTGGTTTTTTCCTTGCTGAAGATATAGATAAAGAAAGAGAAACATTTATTGAAAACTTAAAATCTATTTTAGAAAAGCAGACTTTTGAGTATAGTGGGAATGAAAGCAATAATTCTAATCTTAATGCAAAAGAAAAAATTAATATTGAAAGATTATCCGAGATAAATGATCTATTAATAAAAAATAAGTATATAGTTTCTTGTGTTATTTTTTTTAATAGAGTATTAGTATTTTCTTATAATAAAAGCAGCTTTGTCTTTTTACCCATGCCTCCACCTAGAATGGATAACACAAAAGAACAACCTTGGCAATTTGGAAAGGAAAGAATTTTTACACCACCTAAACTTAAACCTGGTTTTTTCATGGAACAATATATATTTAGGGTTGCTCCTCTAAGAATATACACAATTAATATGATTTTTTATAATGAAGCTGCAAAAAATTTCATGGAAAAAATTAGATTATTATTTTTAGTCTTTTATTTGATTTTGCTTGCGATCTCTTTTCCTTTATCTTATTTTATCGCTAAGCAATTTACAAAACCTATTAGAAATTTAGTAAAAAAAACTATCAATTTAGCAAATGGATATTATGGAGAAACTATTGAAAATAAAAATTCAGATGAACTTGGTTTATTAGTCGATGCATTTAATAAGTTATCGATGCAACTTAAAATCGATCAGGAGTTTCGTAAAAGGATAACTTCTGAAATTACACATGATATTTCAACTCCTATTAATATAATAAGGTCATATATTTATGGAATCAAAGATGGTATAATAAAAATCTCAGCTAATACAATTATGGCGATTGATAGTGAAATCGATAGGATTACAGAACTAGTGGATCAAATAAATCTATTTTCCAGTAAAAAGGATATAAATCAAGATTTAATTCCGTTAATATCAATAGATGAGGAGTTAGAAATTTATCTTGAAAAAGTTCTATATCTATTTAATAAAGAAAATATTGAAATCAGAAAGGATATAGATAAAGATATTTTTTATAAAATTAGAAGAAACCATTTAAGATCTTTAATAGAAAATATTTTGAAAAATTCGATATTACATAATAATAGCTTAACTAAAACTCTTGATGTTTATCTTTATAAAAAAGAAAAAGCAGATAAATATAGATCAGAATTAACAATTCAACTAATTAAAAAAGGATATGGATTTTTTAGTATTAATACAGAAATTAATGAAAAAAAAGAATTTAGTTTTTCTTTAATAATTAAGGATAATGGTGTTGGAATATCAAAAGATGAATTAAATTTAATATTTGAAAGATTCTATAAGGCAAAAAATGGTTTTAATGATAAAACAAAGAAAGTCGGTGGAATTGGCTTATCTATAGTTAAAGAAATATGCAATCTCTACAATATATATCTTGAGTTATATTCATTGATTGGTGAAGGAACAGTAATATTCCTAAATTTCAAATAAATCAAAAAACTAAATCGGTATTAAAAAATATTAAACAAATTTTTTTCTATTGAATTATAAAAAAAGGGAATTAAAATTTATAGAAAGGATGAAGTTATGAATAAAAAATTATTATTACTAATTTTTGTTTTCATTTTTATTTTTTTAGTTTTTTTTATAAGCTTCCAATCAAATATTTTTGACACTTTTACTGTTGAGCCAGAAAAGGACATTTTTTTAGAATTTGAAGTTGATCCTTCCTTGCAATATAACCTTTTTGTTATTGATTCATATAATTCACCAGCATTTGGAGCAAAATATACCCTTGAATATGCCTTAGTATCGTTATATAAAAAGGATAAGAAGACTCCATATCCAACAGATATCTATAAATCTCCCTTTAAGGAAGGTGGGATAACAACTTCTGAAAAGGAATTTTTAGCATCTTTCAAACCTTTAGAATCTATTATATATATTAGAGTAAGAGGGACTTCAATAAATTCAGCAGGCACTTTTGGTCTTGCTCTTTTAAGTTCAAAAAATAAAAAAGTTAGTTATAAAATTTCAAAATCAATCTTTGACGAACTACATAAAGATGCATTAAAAAAATACAATCTTGACCAATATAAAATAACTGACTCTAAAGCAATAAAATTTACATATCTTGTTGAAAAAGGTAAAGAATATACTTTGATTTTAGTTGATTCTTACAATAATAATGTTTTTGGAACATATTTCACTCTCGATGGTCTATGGTTTCATGTAATGGATGAAAATAATAATTTTTATGAAAATATATATGTCTCTGATGCAGAAGATGGTGGTATAACATCCTTAAATTCTGATTATTGTGCAAAATTTATCGCAAAATCAAACATTATAAGTATTTTAGTTGAACCCATAAGCCTTATTTATGAGGGTACCTTTGGTATAAAATTAGAAGGTGAGGGAAAAGGTTTAAAACCAAAAGAATATGATTTTGTAAATCCAATAGGTTATGAATCAAAAATTGAAAGTTTATTTAGTGAACAAGTTATTGAGCTTGATACTATAGAAATAAAAAGTGGTTCTATTGTTATAAAATTTAATACTCAAGTTCTTAAAACTTACTATATATATCTTGCTGATAGTTACAATGATGAAGTTTACCAAAAGGAGTTTTCGTTCAAAGATCTGTTTTTTCAAATCTTTGATGAAAAAAACAATCTTTTAGAAAAGATCTACACCTCGGATATTACATATGAAGATCAGATTGGAGGGATGACTATATTGAGCAATCAACCTACTGCGACATTTGAAGCAACCGGTAATATTTACTATTTAAAAGTAAAATCTTTTTCTAAATCCCCTTCTGGTACATTCGGACTTTTGATATTAGATTCAGATAAGAATATTGTAAGTTATCAAATATTGACAAATTAGTTCATTTTAATTAAAATTTTTTATGTAAATATTGATTGTGATTTTTTATTTCTAATGGAGGAAATATGAAGAAATACTTCAAGTATCTTTTACCTTTATTAATGATACTAGCTTTACTATTTTTCTCTTTTGATGATACCCCATGGAAGAATAGGAACTCTTTTGCTGGAGCAAAAGCTGCATATGAGTATTATAAAAAACTTTATGAACAAAATCCAAACTCATATGAAGCCGCATGGAAATTTGCTAGAGCAGTTCATTTCTACACAAATGAATTTATTACAGATAGCAAAACAAAAAAAGAGAATTTTACTGCTGGGAAAAATGCTGCTGAGCAGGCCACAAAGTTAAATCCTAATGGAGTAGAAGGGTACTATTATTTTGGAGTTTGTCTAGGAAGCTGGGGAGAGGAGAACGGTATTTTGGCAAGTTTGTCAGCAGTTGGGCCTATGGAAAAAGCAGCCACAAAGGCAGCAGAAATAGATCCAAAGTTCAATAAAGGTGCTCCATATATGTTATTAGGTCGTCTTTATCAAAAAGTTCCTGGAAAAAGTAAAGCAAAATGCAAAGAATATTATGAACTTTCTTTACAATACGGACCAGATGGTAGAGTAAACTATAGATTCTATGCAGAATTTTTAATTGAGCAAAAAGAATATTCTAAGGCAAGAGAGATAATTCAAAGAGGACTTGCTATTCCTTTTGATGAAGAAGATAAATTAATCGAAGAAAAAGAGATAAAATTATTAAAAGAACTACTTGAATCTATTAAAGGGAAATGATTATAGAAAATCGAAAGATTATTGAATAATTAGTTTAAAATTTGAATAAAGATTTTCTTATTCAAAATTACATTTTTTATCTTTTTTTCAAATTCTAATATATCAAGATACTTAGCGATTTCAACCATTGGTTTATTAAAAACATAAGTAAGGTCACTTCTTGTAAGTGGCCTTCTTTTTAATGCCGATAGAAGTTGCAGTTCAAATTCTTTTGAATAATTTTCTATTTCATCTCTATTTTTATATCTACTAATTATTTCTACTGGTAAATCATTCCACCTTTTGGCAACATCTTCTAAAAATTTTTTAGATACTGGTTTTGTAAAAGATTCAGTGGGGGGTCTATCTAAAGTATTTAGTTGGATAAGGTCGGGTTTTATTTTTATTATAGCATCATGAAGAGCATTTAAATCTTCTAAGGAGTCATTAATTCCTTGAGCAAAAAAGACTTCCAACCAGATTTCTTTTTCATACATTTTTCTAAATTCAATTAAACCATAGATTATAAGATTTAACTTGTCTTTTTCAAATGGCCTATCAAGCTTAAGAAAAGATTCTACTCTTGCTGAATCTAAAGAAGGCAAAACGACATCTGCAAGACTACACTCGTTTCTAACATCTTCCCTGTATAAAAGTGAGGAATTCGTCAAAATTGCCACTTTAATTTCGGGAAATCCTGTTTTACACATACTAATTAATTCACCAAGTTTGCTATATAAAGTAGGTTCACCCGAGCCAGAAAAAGTCAGAAAATCGGGGTATTCATTATTTGAGAGATAATCTGATATCTCAGAAAAAATATTTTCAACTGGAAAGAATTCCTTTCTTTCATTTAAATATTGAGTAGTTCTTCCACATTCACAGTAGATACAATTGAAAGAGCATGTCTTAAAAGGTAAAAGATCTATACCCAATGATATCCCTAATCTTCTTGATGGAACAGGACCAAAAATATAAGTATAAGCCATTTTTTGTGATTCTCCCAAAAGAATGATTACATAAAAAAGAAAAATCTCAATCTTATAATTGAGAAAGTAAAGCTGTGGCTTCCTGCATATAGGTTAAATTATCTTTTATTATCTTTTCTAGAAGTTCTATCGCCTCTGATTTTTTTTCATGTTTTATTAAATATAAAGCCATATTATAATAAACTTCACCTCTTAAAATACCTATTCTTCCCTTTATGACTTTCTGAAAATAATATGTAACTTCATCTTTATAATCTTGATTGGTTGTTAAAAATATTTTTAAATAATTTAAAAGAAGATACGCATCCACATAATCTTCAGAGATTATCTCTTGATCTATAAAAAGAATATTTTGAAACAACTGAATTGATTTTTGGAAGAGTCCTGCATCATAATATATTTTGCCAAGAGAATAATAAGAGATATCATAAAAATCAATAATTGGATAATTTTGTAAAAGTTGTTCGTAATAGTTTTTACTTTTTTCAAAATCACCTAACGCATCATAGCAAAAGGCTATATAATATAATGAATGAGGTATATAGTAGGATTCCGGATATTTAGTTATAATTTGCTGAAGTTGATTTATGGCATCATTAAATTGAGATTTGTTAATTGAGTTTTGAGCTTGCTGAAAGAAAACTTCATCCTCTTTTAATGTGGGATTCAAATTTATAATATACTGTTCTTTTGCAGGTAAAAAAGTAGTAAGTAAAAAATAAACTGAAATCACAAGACTTACAGCTGATACTATGTAAAATTCTGCAGAATTATTCATTATACCATAACCAGCTGAACCTAAAGTTAAAAGATATGATAAGATTGAAATATAAAATTTGGCATTATCATGAATGAAATAGATTGTATTATCTTTTTTATATATCTGATAGGAACCATTCGGTATATTTTCAATTTCTACTGGCGATTCATATTTATCCTTTTTAATATCTATTGAATATGTGTCTAAAACAGACAGTGAAAAATTCTTTGGTTGAAGATATATAAAAAAACTCTCATATTTTTTACCTTCCATTATTTCTATTGACTTCTCAAAAGCCAAGTACTTATCTTTTTCAATTTTTAATTTCAATGTTTTAGTATTTAAATCTCTTATAATAAATGGAGTTTGACCCACATATTTTTTGTCGATATAAATATTTGCCTTATATGGGTAAGAATTAATGAATATAGTCGCTGATTTACCTGTTTGAAAGTCGGCTTTAATATCTACATTTAGAAGGAATAATATAACGCTTAATACAAATATTAAAAATATTATTTGAAAAGTTTTAAATAATTGTCTCTTATTTTTTCCCATTTAATTCCTCCAAAATACTTATCAAAGATATAGATTAAATTTGGTATTCTATATTTTATGACTGATTCCCAGAAAATTTTAGATATTTCAAAATTATCTTTTATTGGTATTATAATATATTTTTCAAGTATTTCTGGTTCCTGAGTTATCTTTAGTAACAAATCAAAAACAGATCGATAAAATAATATTGAATCAAACTCAATATATTTATCTTCATTTATTTGGTATATAATCTCATGCAAATCATCCAAATTTGAATTAAAAAGGTTTTCAAAACAAACATATATTGGTAATTCAAAATTAGATATAAAGGAAACTAGGTTTTTTTCTGAAAGAAGATAACTACTCTGCAAGATAAAAGTATAAAAATTTAATAAATCTTCATCTTTAAAGGAAGTTAAATCTATTTTGATTTTACTTTTATCTAAATATTTTGGCATAATATCAAGTATAATATTGAGTAAATTATATTTTTCAATGGCTGTATAGTTTGAAAAATTATAAATAAAAAGATTAATTAAATAACTATAATTGATCAGAAAATCATTCGTTTTTATCTCTTTTGATTTAATATTTGGTATTTGCTGAATCATTTGCATTAAGTTTACACTCGATATGGGAAATACTTTCGAATAATTTATCAAATCAATCGATAGTTTTTTCTTTTTCTCATAGGTCTTTGCATATAAGAATAATTTATCTACTGGAAATGATGAATTCTCAATAAAAAAGTATAAAAATTTGATATTTTCCGAGTTGAAATAGATATCTGCTATTTCCTTTTCAGAAAATAAAGAAAAAGAATCTGTCTTTAACAAAGCAAGTTCAGGTACTATTTTTATGAATTTTTTTAAGATTGCATTATCTGGATTTTTGCTGATAATATATTCACAGAGAGCTTTATTATCCAGTTTAGGTAATATTATTTCAAGAAAATTTTCTGGAATTGAAAATATATCTAAATAAGAAAGATATTTCTGGGTCGCAAAAGAAAGATCTTTGCAATTGTCTACAAAAATTAAGAGTAAGTATATTTTTGATATTGAATTAGCATCTATATCTTTTGATATTTCTATTTCATTTAATATTTCAAAAAGATCTTTCTCTTTAATTTTACTTTTTTCAAAAAATTTATTTAAATAATTAATTTTCTCATAATCTGATATTTTAGAAATTGCCAAAGATTCTATAAAATATTTATATCGTTGATACACTTTTTTATCTTGAATATCTTCATTTTCAATATCTAATATTTTTCCAATAAGAAAATTTATGGAAGTAATAACTTCTTGATAATCAATTTTGTCATTACCTTTTTTTAATAAATCATAAATAATTTCTTCAATACTAGATTTATCAACGGATTGTAAGAATTTATCTTCATTTTTAATGGAAAAAATAGATTTTAATATTATATGAAAAGAAGTGGATTCCAAAAATTCTGATTTTTTTATTACTATTGATAAAAGATATGGATCTAGGATAGTGGAATTAATTGAATTAAGGTATTGAAAAAACATATCTTTATCTTTAATAAACAAAGTGTATAAAAGGTTTCTATTTGAGATGCTTGATTTTGAATACAAAATTCTTTTTAAGATTTCAAAATTTTCAATTTTAAAATTTAATTTAGATTTATCTAGTATTTCATTAAGTAGGGAAATGTTTTGGCAAGATTCAATAATATCCCATAGATGTTTTTCATCATCTATTGAGATAGAAGTAACAATTAAATTCACAAATTCATCTGTAAATATAAAATCATTTTTTATATTGGTTATTAAATAAAATAAAGCTAATTGCTTTACTTGTTCTCTTTTTTCATTATTTATAAATTTATTTGTAAATTCAGCCAAGGGATCTGGTAAAGTTCCTTTGCAAGAAAATAGAGCATATTCAAACGACTTATAAGCAAAATTCATACTGTTTTCGAATATAAGGTTAATAAATAGTTGATATATCCTTTTATCATCTTCTGCTAATTTTAATACAATTGGCAAAAGGGAAAAATCTTTTTCAAGAATTTTTCTACAATTTTCAAAATTTAAATATAATGGATAAAGAGAAAAGAGTATTTTATAACTATCATCAATATCGCTAACTCTTAAGAAAAAATCGACACTATTATCTATTCCTATTGATTTAGAATACTTTGTTATAACTGGGATTAGTCTTTTTAAACCTTCATTTCCAAGATATTTGGAAAGGAAATCAAAAAGTGAGACATAGCTAACTTGCTCAAAATTTCCTGAAATAGAGAAAAAATAATCTAATGTTTCTAAGTTTTTTGATAGAATAGCATAATGAGCAAGTTCATAATTTTTCAATTTGGAGATGAGTTTTAAAAATCTTATAGAGTAAGAGGATTCATCAGAAATAAATAAAAATGGAGTCAACATTAAAGTATCTTCTGTTTGAGAATTTGGGATAGCCTTTATATTTGATAACACTGTAGAAAGATAGAAAGGTTTTGAGGTAAAAGATAATAATTTTTCAAGTAAAATATCATCAAATTTATAAGATTTATATGGATAAACACCTTTAATAACTAAATCTAAAAATTTATTTTCTTCTATCTTATTGCTTAAAAAATCTATCCAATACTTTTTTAATTCCATATTTGAGTTTTTATAATAACTGTATAGTTTATCTGGATTTTTACTACTTAAATATTCATTGAAAAGGACTGGCAATGTTTCTGAAGCAGGGAGATAGCCCAAGGCAGTAAGTGCTGCTTCTTTTACTTCTGTATCTTTGTAATCTGTGAGTCTGATAAGATATGGTATTAAATCATGACTCATGCAAGAAATCGATGATCTTGCAAATTGAAGTTGGATTTCCTTTTTATCGTATGAATCTTCTACAAACTCCTTAACCAGAAGAAATTTCTCTGGATTATTCATCTTACCAATAATCTCTATAACCTTGGAAGAAGATTTTATATCTTCTTTAGATAGAAGAAAAATAAGAGATGAAGCAGATTCAGAAAACTCTGGTTCGCCAAATAATTCTATTATTGCCAATTTTTTTGTTTTTTCTATTGAATTATCAGTAAAAAGCTTATAGATTATAGGTCGAATTTTAGGATAACCTATAAGAAAAGGGAAGATCTCATTTTTATTTTTTTCATTAGAATTATTATTAAGTATAAATCTAAAAAGGTCATATAAAATATTTAAACTCTCCGGATTTGGGTCTTTAAATATTAAATTTACAGAATATATATAATTGAAAAAAGATGATTTTTGAAAAAATAGGTTTATTAGTGAAACTATATTTTTATTTTTGCTTATATTTTCATCAAGGTTTGTCAAAAAAGGATCATATATTTTATTTTTTTCTATTAGTTTCAATAATATATTTACTATTTTATCATTTAAACTTGCGTTTTTTATAACCACATTTAATAAACCCTTGACTATTGATTCTCTTGGGTGGTATTTATCAATTGTATTAACATACTCTTCTAACAATTTATTATCAGTTTCTAAAGTCAAAAGTATATTTGTAACAATATCAAGTGAGTATCTATCTGCCCATGAAAAAAGCCTTAATCGTAATTCAGTTGTACTATTATCATAAGCAAGAAAAGAATATGCTATTTTTGAAAACAAACCATCAAGGTTTATGTAAAGTTCTTTTAATTTATTTTCATCAAACTGAATCTTTTTTTCATTTATAGTCCTTAAAAGAGGGAAGTAGAAAGTCAAAATATTTTTATATGAAGATTCAGTAATTCCAAAGAGGAAAATGTTACATAAAAAGTTGTAATAATCTGGCAATTTGAGATAATCATTTGGATCAATTTGTTTTGCAGTAATTAGGGAAGTAAAATTAATCAAAATATCTTTTTTATTATGATTGATTGTAATTTGAATGGCCTTTTTGAATATTTCAAAATTTTTTTCATAAACAAGATATTTTGAAAAAGTATCATCGATCTCATTTATAAAATTTTTATCTATGCTTGTTAATGCTAAAAATCTTATTTCCTGGTTAATTTTGTCATCTGGTTTTAAATAAAAGAGAAATGAAGTTTTTAATTTTATAAATCTATCTTCCTGAATTTGTTGAAATTGCTTTAAAAATTCAAGAGCCATATCTGATGGAATATTTTTTTCTAGAATATGTCCTGCAATTTCTTTAAATATTATGTCTTTAATCCAGTTATCGCTCTCATTTATATATGTTAATAAAATAGTTTTATATATGAAAAGATTATTGATCTGTAATAGATAAATAATCAATTCTTTCTTCAAAAGATTTGATTCTTTCTTATAAAAAGCTCTAAATTGTTCAATATAAAAGGATGATTCGGCTTTGGAAAAATAAAAATAAATTGCTTTATGAATTATCGAAGATGAATTTTTTTGTAAAAGTTTTTGAAATTGATTCTTGATATTATCCCGTTCAGATTTATTAAATCTATTAAAATTATTGGCTATCTCATATATTAAAAAGGAATTAAAATCATTTGAACTAGTCATTAGAAGTGTTTCTAACTGATCAGAAATAAAAGAAGGTTTCTTAACTATTATTTTAGAAATAAGTTCTTTTTTTAATTCTTCGGATCTTATAGTTTTAATTTTTGAGATTAGCAATTCATTAGAAAATATTTCAATAAATTGATCAAAATTTGAAGATATTATTATTTGAATTTTATCTAGATTTGTATAATTTATAAAATAAGAAGCAATCATTTTATTTTCTAAAAGAAATTGTTCTATATAATTTTTTGATTCTAGGTATTCATTTGAATTTTCAAATCTATAGTAGAGAAAGTATATTGATCTAATAAATTTTATTTCTATTGGACAATCTTCCTGTTTATTTAATGTCGCAAAATTTCTTTCGATGTAAGTTAATTTTTCTTGAAAAGTATAAATGGTAAGCAAAGAATATTGCTTTTTCAAAATGGTTTCTTCAGAATTAGATATTTGACTTTTTTTAACAGAATTTTCCCATAAAGAAAATAAATCCTTTGGTTTATCTGTCAGAGTTATATAATAAATTAACTTTAATTCATAAATAAATTTTGGAATAGCATCTTTCAAGTAAGAAATTTTCTTATCAGCTGAATATTGCTGAAATTCATTTATTGGAATTAAAGTGCCTTGAGAAAAAGTTTTGTCTGTACTTACCTGTATTAAAATAGATAAAAAGATAAATAAAAAAATTATTTTAATTTTATTTTCCAAGATTCTTCCTCTTTAAATAAAATTCGTTTCAATGTCATTTAAAATATAAAAATCAAATAAGAAAAATAAATAAAATAATAAAAAGACAAATAGCAAAAAAATCAAAATAATAAAAAAAACAAATAGTAAAAATTAGTAAAAACAAAAAATAATAAAAATAACAAAAGATAAGAATAACAAAAAGCTCTATGGTGATTATATAGCATAATATTTGATTTTCAAGATTAAGCAAAACAAAATTTTATTGCAAATTTGAAAAATCTTTATATCATTTTTGAGAAAAGAGGAAATCTTGCCGGAGGCAATATGGATAATATGAAATTCATAGATGAAGAATTAAGTAAATTAAAAGAATCGGGACTTTATAACACCATCAGAACTATTTCAGATGAACTCTCTTCGACTACTATAGTAAATGGAAAAAAAGTCTTAGACATGTGCACAAATAATTATCTTGGCCTTGCTAATAAAAAAGAGTTAAAAGAAGCGGCAAAAGAAATGATAGATAAATATGGAGTCGGTCCTGCAGCTGTTAGGTCTATTGCTGGTACTACCGATAAACATCTTGAACTTGAGAAAAAATTAGCAGAATTCAAACATGTTGAGGCTACAATTCATTTACAGAGTGGATTTTGCGCAAATTTAGGTGTCATACCAACTCTTGTTGGAGAGGATGATCTTATTTTTTCAGATGAATTGAACCATGCTTCAATTATTGATGGGTGTAGACTTTCTAAGGCTTCTATTATTAGATTTAATCATGCAGATCCAAAAGATTTAGAAAACAAATTAAAAGAGTATAATAGTAAAAACTGCAGAAAGCTTATCATAACAGATGGAGTTTTCTCAATGGATGGTGATATAGCACCTCTTGCTGATTTAACAGAAGTCGCTAAGAAGCATGGTTGTATGATTTATGTTGATGACGCACATGGAGAAGGAGTTCTTGGAACAAATGGAGCCGGAATTGTCGACCATTTCAAATTACATGGCATTGTAGATGTCGAAGTCGGAACATTATCTAAGGCTTTTGGTATAGTTGGAGGATTTGCTGCTGGTAGTAATAAACTAATCGAATACTTAAAACAAAAAGTTAGACCATTTTTATTTTCTTCCTCTGTTACATTGGCAGATGTCGGTGCTGCAATAAAAGCAGTTGATATTTTGAAATCATCTTCTTCTCTTGTTGAAAAATTATGGGACAATGCTAGATATTTCCAATCGAAGATGAAAGAGTCTGGTTTTGATATTGGTAAAACTCAAACTCCAATAACACCAGTTATTTTAGGTGATGTGAAAATTGCAAGGGAATTTTCCTCTAAACTCTTCGAAAAAGGAATTTTTGCCCAAGCAATAGGTTATCCAACTGTTCCGATTGGTAAAGCAAGAATTCGAGTGATGGTTCATGCTGTTCATTCTAAAGAAGATTTAGATTATGCGATAAAAGTATTTAAAGAAATAGGTAAAGAATTAAATATTATCAAGTAAAATCATATATTTTTATAGAATTAATATTTTTTATTTAATGGAGGTTATATGGGCACACAGAAGGCTATAGTTAAAGAAAATCCTGAAGCAGGATTAGTTATAAAAGATGTACCAATACCAGATAAAGTTGGACCCAAAGAAGTCTTATTAAAAGTAAAGGCAGCTTCTATATGTGGTACAGATTTGCATATATATGACTGGAATGATTGGTCAAAAGTCAACATAAAACCCCCAAGAGTAATAGGTCATGAGTTTGCCGCAGAAGTTGTTGAGATTGGAAAAGATGTGACAAGTTTAAAGGTTGGAGACTATGTTTCTGCTGAGACTCATATAGCATGCGGAACTTGTTATATGTGTAAAACAGGAAATAAACACATCTGTCAGAATATGAAGATTATTGGTGTTCATACCGATGGTGCATTTACAAATTACCTTGTTATTCCTGAAGAAAATGCTTGGAAAAACCCAACCGATTTACCAATAGAGATAGCATCAATTCAGGAACCTTTAGGAAATGCTGTTTATACAGTTTTATCTGGGGATATTGCAGCTAAAGATGTTCTGATAACAGGTGCAGGCCCAATAGGGCTTATGGCAATAGCAGTAGCAAGAGCATGTGGGGCAGGTAAGATAATAGTAACAGAAGTTTCAGAGTTAAGAAAAAATCTTGCAAAAGAAATGGGAGCCAGCTTTGTTTTAGATCCTACCAAAGAAAATGTTTTGGAATTTGTTAAAGATCTAACGGATGGCCTTGGTGTCGATGTTGGATTAGAAATGTCTGGAAAAGAATCTGCTTTAGAAACATTACTCTCTTCCATGAAAAAAAGAGGAAGAGTATCACTTTTAGGTGTCTTTGATTCTGATCCAGTTATAAAATTGAATAATGATGTAATATTTAAGGGGCTTGATATACATGGAATAACTGGAAGGCTTATGTTCCAAACCTGGTATCAGATTAAATCTTTGCTTGAGAATAAAAGGATTGATTTATCTAAACTTGTTACTCATAAATTTCCTTTAAGTAAATTTGAAGAAGGAATTAAATTGCTTAAAAAAGGTGAGGCAGTTAAGGTTGTATTGTATCCAGAATAAGACTTTATAATATAAAATATTAATAATTTAAAATGATTTTAAAATAAAAGATTAAACTTATTTAATTATATTGACTTATTTATTTCCTATGGTAAATATTCTTTCCGTATCAATATAAAAAGGAGCTTAATATAGACAGAAGAAGACCCCCAGTTAAGCAGTATGATATTCGTAAGAATGAGGAGATTACTGCAAAAGAAGTTAGAGTTATTACTGAATCGGGCGAACAACTTGGAGTTTTGCCAGTTAAAAAGGCTATAGAATTAGCTTACGAAAAAGGCTTAGATTTAGTTGAAATCTCTCCAAACGCCGAGCCACCTGTTTGTAAAATTATAGATTTTGGGAAATTTAGGTTCGAAAGAGAGAGAAAAGCAAAAGAAGCCAAGAAGAACCAGAAACAAGTTGAAATAAAAGAAATCCGTTTCACTGCTACAATAGAAAAGCATGATATAGAAGTTAAATTAAAAAAAGCTAAGGAATTTATTGAAGAAGGTAATAAAGTCCTTTTTAAATTAAGATTTAGAGGAAGAGAGATAGTTCATTCTGATGTTGGAGTTCAACTTTTTGAAAATATAATTAAAGAAATGGAAGATATTGCAATCTGTGAAAAAAAACCCTACATAGAAGGTAAATTTTTAACCATGATGATGGTTGGAAAGAAAAAATAAAGATAAAATAATTTTTAATTATGGAGATATATATGCCAAAACTTAAGACAAAATCAGCTATCAAGAAAAGATTTAAGATGACAGCAAGTGGTAAATTGATGAGAAAACACACAAATAAAAATCATATTCTTACCAAGAAAAATGGAAAAAGAATAAGAAAGTTGAGAAAACTTACAGTAATAACACCTTCAGAACAGAAAAGAATTGAAATTGGCTTACCATATGGTCTATAAGGAGAATAAAAATGGCAAGAGTTAGATTTGCAGTCGCTGCTAGAAAAGCAAGAAAAAAATTATTAAAGATGACAAAGGGATACTGGGGAAAAAGAAAAAATTTATATAGAATAGCAAAAACCCAGATTTTAAAGAGTTTGTATTATTCTTATAGAGATAGAAAGAAAAAGAAATCTGATTTTAGATCTGTATGGAATATTAGAATTAATGCAGCTGTTCGTCCATATGGATTGAATTATTCTACTTTTATCCACAAATTAAATACAAAAAATATTAAGCTCAATAGAAAAGTGCTTTCGAATATTGCCCTTGAAGACCCTGAAGCTTTTGCAAAGATTATCGAAGTTGTGAGATAGTGAGAGTTTAACTTATTATTTTAGGGCTTCCTAATTTTTAGGATGCCCTTTTTTTTTGATTTTTTATAATTTTGTCTTATAATTAAATTGTAATGAATTTTATGAAACAAGATATAATTAATTCTTTATATGTTGAAGTTGAAAAACTGATAGAAAAAGTAAAAGATCAGGAAGAAAAGATCAAGAGACTTGAAAACATGATCCACAATAAAGAAGAGCAAATTTCTTATTTAAAGAGTGAACTTGCTGATTTAATTAGTAAAGTAGAACATTTTAATAATTTGTTTAATGAGCTTCCAATCTATAACAGTACGATTGAAGATATTGATATCGATAAAAAGAAAATTGATGAAGAGTATTAAAAGCTTTACTTATTAAAAAACTCTAAGGACTATAACTTTGGGTAGGGTTACATTTTCTATTTTTAATAGAGACTTTCAGTTTATCTCAGAGAAAGATGATGATGAAAAACTCAAGGATCTTGCACAAAAATTTAAGGAAAAAATAGAAATACTTAAAAATGAAACAGGTGAATCTGATACCATAAAGCTTTTAGTATTTCTTTCTATAAACCTTTTGAATGAAAATATCAAAATGAAAGAGGAACTTGATAATAATAATTCTACAGAAAATGAAAATATAATAACTCAGATTATAGAAAAAATAAAAAATATTACGAGTAAGGATTAATTATGATTGAAAGAGTTAAAAATGATATTTTAGAAAAATTGAATCCTATTTTTGATGAGGTAGGAAAAGAAGTCGAAGAGATCTTTGCTTATAAAGAAAAGATCATCCAGAATATTACAGAATATAGACCAAACAATTCCTTGGTTTTAAGTTTAAACGAAAGAAAAATCGCTCAATATTTCGATCATACATATCTTAAACCAGATTGCAAATATGAAAATGTAGATAAACTTGCTGAAGAAGCAATGAAATATAATTTTAAGGCAATATGCATCCCCCCGACATTTGTAGGATATGCAAAATCAAGATATCAGAATCTATTAGTTGCAACTGTTGTGGGATTCCCTTTAGGTTATACTTTTTCTACAACAAAAGAAGAGGAGACATTGAGAGCCTTATCTTTTGCCGCTGATGAAATAGATATGGTTCAAAATTTTTCTATGTTAAAAAACAAGCAATACAGGTATGTCATAGATGAAATAATTGGCTTGAAAAAGGCCTGTGGTGAAAAATGTTTGAAAGTAATTCTTGAAACATCTTTTCTTACTTTTGAAGAAAAGATTATTTCTTCTATACTAGCTTACTGCGGCGGAGCAGATTTTATTAAGACTTCTACAGGTTTTTCAGATAAAGGAGCTACTTTAGAAGATATTGTCCTAATGAAAATGATATTTTGGGATAGAAAAGTAAAAGCTTCCGGAGGAGTTAAAACTCTTGATTTTGTAAAAGAACTTATTGAGCATGGAATTGATAGAATTGGTTCTTCCTCTTCCTGTCAAATTGTCGATGAATTTAAAAATTCATAAATATGAGTAAATATGAAAAATAATATTAAGTCTATTATACTAATAGTTTTAATTTTTATCTTTATAATAATAATTATTCGTCAGCAAATTTTATTAAAAAAATTACATAATAAAGTAAAGGTAGCATTTGTTTATATTGGAGATATAGGTGATTTTGGATGGACTTATGCACACGAAGCTGGAAGAATTCAACTAAGAAATAATTTCAAAAATCTTGAAATTATATATAGAGAAAGTGTATCGCCAGAAAATTTTACAAATATAGTAAAAGATCTGATTGAAAAGGAAAAATGTAAGATAATTGTTTCTACAAGTTATAGTTTTGATTCTTATGTTATTAAGCTTGCTGATTTATATCCAGATATTTATTTCCTCTCATGTGCTGGAATGACTGCTAAGAAGAATCTAATTCCATATTTTATTGATGTATATCAGATATATTACTTAAATGGACTTATAAGTGGTGGTTTATCCAAAAATGGTAAAGTTGGATATATCGGAGGGTATAAAATTCCAGAATTGATTCGACATATAAATGCATTTACAATAGGATTAAAAGAAGTAAATCCAGATGCTCAAGTCTTTGTTTATTGGTTGAATTCCTGGTATTCACCTATTAAAACATCAAATATAGCTCAGAAGATGATTGAACAAAATATCGATATCATAGCTTATACAGAAGATAGTTCCTCTATTCCAACGACATGCCAAAAATATTATGAAAAAACTGGAAGAAAAGTATATACTTTCAGTCACTATTCACCTATGGATAAATTTGGCTCAGATGTGATAGTATCAGGTCAGCTTGTCAACTGGGGTTTGATCTATACAAATCTTTTCAGCAAAATTTTATCTGGGAAAATAGAACCAAAACTTCATTACTGGTTTGCTAATTCTAATGCTGCGATTTTTGGGAAAAACTATAGTTGTATGATTTCTGATGAAGCTAAAGAAATATTAAAAAATAAAAAGATAAAAATCAATTCCAAAGTTACGAATCTTTATGATTATATTATTCAAAGATATGACCAGATTAAAGATCCGCTTATTTCATTTGACCCATTTACTGGTCCTTTATATTCAAACAAAAATGAATTAAAAATTTTGAATAAAGAAAGAGCAGGTCTTAAAGACCTGCTTACAATGGATTGGTTTGTCCCTTCTATTTTTGAGATTGATTATTAAATGCATCTTGCGGAAAAACTATCTTAAAAACCTCATCTACTTCTTCAACAAAATGAAATTTTATTCCTTCTTTTAAGTAGGAAGGTATTTCCTCAAAATCGACTTCATTTTCCTTTGGAAGTATTATTTCTTTAATTTGAGCTCGTCTAGCAGCTACAATCTTTTCTTTTAATCCACCAATTCCAAGTACTCTACCAGTCAAAGTCAGTTCACCAGTCATTGCAACTTTTTCTCTAATTTTTTTACCTATTACCAAAGACAAAAGTGAAGTAGCTAAAGTTATACCAGCAGATGGACCATCTTTTGGAGTTGCTCCTTCTGGTATATGAATATGAATTTCGTTATCATCGAAAAATTTTGGATCTCCTCCATAATTTGCACAAATGCTTCTTACATATGAAAGAGCTATGTTTGCACTTTCTTTCATAACATCACCAAGTTGACCAGTAAGCTTAAAACCTTTTGAATTAGGTATATTTAATGATTCAATGACCAAAGTTGCTCCACCAAGTTCTGTCCAAGCAAGTCCAATACTTAATCCATGTTTCGTTATTTTGATAAGTTCATCGTCTCTGATTTTTGGTACTCCAAGATAGGATCGAATATCTTCTTCTGTCAGTTTTTTATTATAATTTTCCTTTAATGCTATTTTAGTCGCAACTTTTCTACATATTTTTTCTATCTCTTTTTCAAGATCTCTTACACCAGCCTGCCTCGCATAGTTATTTATAAGATAAAGAAGCTCTTCTTTACCAAAAACAATATCATCTTTTTTCAAACCATGTTTTTTAAGTTGTTTTGGAACAAGATATTTTTTTGCTATTTCATATTTTTCTTCATCTATATAACCTGAAAGTCTTATGACTTCCATCCTGTCTAAAAGAGGTCTTGGAATAGTATCGAGTGTATTTGCTGTGGTTATGAAGAAAATATGAGATAAGTCAAAAGGTATTTCTAAATAATTATCCCTAAATTCAAAATTCTGCTCTGGATCTAAAACTTCAAGTAGTGCTGCAGCAGGATCACCTTGATAAGAGATACCAAGTTTATCTATTTCATCAAGCATTATGACAGGGTTTTTGGTCTTGACAATTTTTAAAGCAGATAAAATTCTTCCTGGCATTGCTCCTACATAAGTCTTTCTATGACCTTTTATTTCTGCTTCATCCCGCATACCACCAAGAGAAAACCTATGGAATTTCCTATTCATAGCTCTAGCAATAGATTTACCTAAAGAAGTTTTTCCAACTCCAGGAGGTCCAACTAGGCAGATTATAGAACCCTTTATCTCTTTGTTGAGTTTTCTAACAGCTAGGAATTCCAATATTCTTTTTTTTACATCATCCAATCCATAGTGATCTTTTTCCAATATTGCTTGAGCTTTTTTTAAATCTATAGATTCTTTGCTTTCTTTTTTCCACGGTAAAGAAAATACCAAATCTAACCAGTTTCTTATGACGGCATATTCAGAGCTTTGAGGTTCCATAAATTCAAGTTTCTCAATTTCTTGCTCAACTTTTTCTAAAATCTCTCCCTCGAATTTCATCTCTTTTAGCAGTTTTCTGAATTTTGAAATCTCGAAGCTTCTTTCATCACCTGAAATACCAAGTTCCTTTTTTATTGCTTTTAATTGCTCTCGTAAGAAGAACTCTCTTTGCTGATTTGCGATTTTTTCATTTATCTGGTCATGTATTTTTTGCTGAATCTCTGCAATCTGCATTTGATTTCTAAGAAGTTCTATGACTTTATGCATCCTTTTTTTGATATCAAATATTTCAAGAACTTTCTGATATTCTTCCCTATTTAAGTCCAATACAAAGGCAGTAAAATCAGCTACTTTAGAAGGAGAATCAGCATTAAAAACTGTTGCTTTGACTCTTTGAAGGAAAAAATGATTCTGATCAGCTAAAGTTCTTACCATATCTATAATAGTTGCTTGATAAGCGCGTATTTCAGGGTCGTTGGGATCAAAATCCTCTTCAATAAAATCTACTTCAGCCTGAAGGGAACCTTTTTCATCTTTTAAAAATCTTTTTACCTTTATCCTTTTCACGGCATAAAAAAGCATAGAAACAACATTTGAACTTATAAAGCTTCTTTTCAATATTTTGATTGCCACTCCGACATCATAAAGATTATCTTCGGTAAATTCTTTATCTAAATCTTTTAATAATAATGCGCAAAGGTATGTACTATTTTCTAAAGGTTCTTTTAGTTTTAATAAATCATCATCAAGCTCTAAATCTATAGGCATAAAAATTCCAGGGAAAAGAGGTTTAGGAGAGACAGGGAAGATTGGCATAATTGAAGGTAAGATTTTATCGATTTCAACAAGTTTATTACTCATATTTTCAACCTTAATTTATTGTTTATTTTTATTTATTGTAATCAATTATTACTATATAAAATATAATTAAAATAAGGCAAATGGTCAAGAATCGACTTTAACAAAAATTGACTTTAATTTGAAATTAAGAGCTTATAAAAGATTTTTCCAACAGACTATTTTATTATCTTTATCTATTCTTTCACTTAAAATTTTTAAATACTCTTCTCTTGGAATATGCCTTGCCCCAAAACTTGCAAGGTAATCTGTAAAAACTTGACAATCAATAATATCAATTTCTGTCTTTTCTTTCAAAATATTAACGAATTTAGCAAAAGCAATTTTTGAAGCATCTGGTTCTATATGAAACATCGATTCTCCAAAAAATATAGATCCAATACATACACCATAAAATCCACCAACAAGTTTATCATCCTTTCTTGCTTCAATGCTATGTGCATATCCTTCCTTATAAAGATCTATATAGGCTTTTATCATTTCATCTGTGATCCATGTACCAGAAGCATCTTTCCTTTTTACTCTAGCGCAATTTGTTATTACTTGTTCGAATGATTGATCTATAGTTATATCAAAATGATTTTTTCTTAACTTCTTTTTCAATGATTGACTTATATGAAGTTCATTAACGAATAGGACAAACCTGGGGTCAGGTGACCACCATAGAATTGGCGAATTGCTGCTATACCAAGGGAAAATACCACTTCTGTATGCAAGAAGAAGTCTTTTTACACTTAAATCCCCACCAATAGCTAAAGGGAAGTCCTTCGGTGCATTTTGAGCATTTGGAAAAGATAGATTCGTTTTGTTTAAGATTTGAATTTTATTATTCACCTTATACTTTTTCTATCTTCTTCTTTTTGATTTTTTTATCATTTTTAATTTTATCTATCTGGTTAAAGATAAAATCTATAGGATCATCTTTCTTATCTTTATTATACAAGATTTCTGCTTTATATCTATAATTCTCTTTCCTATTAAACACAAGAAAAGTAACAAATTTATTTTTAATCTTTTCTTCTATTAATCTCTCAATCTGCCTTGCACCAAATTCTGGTGTATAGGATATATTAGCAATATAAGAGACTAGTTCATCATCGAATTTTAATTCTATTCCTTTCTCAAGCAAGGTTCTTGAAAATTCATTAAGCTGCAATTTGACAATATCTTTGATTTGTTCTAATCCAAGTTCATTAAATAATACAATAGCGTCTAATCTATTTCTAAACTCTGGAGAGAAAAATTTTTCCAATGCTTCTTTTATTGAAATGTTTTTTAAACTTGTTCCATTAAATCCCATCTGTTTTTTATTTGCGTATCTTGTTCCAGCATTTGAAGTCATTATTATAATGACATTTCTAAAATCAGCTTTTCGTCCATTATTATCTGTTAATGTCGCATAATCCATTATCTGCAAAAGGGTATTAAAAATATCTGGATGAGCCTTTTCAATTTCGTCAAGAAGTAGTACTGAGTATGGATTTTTGATGATACTATTTGTCAAAAGTCCACCTTCTTCATATCCAACATATCCAGCTGGTGCTCCAATTAGTCTAGAAACAGTATGCTTTTCTTGATATTCACTCATATCATATCTCAAAAATGGGATATTTAAGAATCTAGCAAGTTGCTTGGAAAGCTCTGTCTTTCCGACTCCAGAAGGACCAACAAATAAAAATGATGCGACTGGTTTATCCTCTTTTTTAAGCCCACTTCTAGCAAGTAAGATTTTGTCAACCACCTGCTTTATTGCTTGATCTTGCCCAATAATGTTGCCTTTTAATTTTTCTTCAAGATTAGATAAAACTTCTTTTTCATTCGAAGAAAGCATTTCAACAGGTACTTTCGCGATTTTGGAAACAAGATTTTGAATATCTTTTTCATCTATGATAATCTTTTTCTTTATATTTGCATTAAACATCCTAGCATGTGCACCAGATTCATCAATCAAATCGATGGCTTTGTCTGGTAAAAACTTTTCTTTTAAGTATTTTTGACTTAACTTAACGGAAGATATTATGGCTTCTTTAGTATACTGTACTTTATGATGATCTTCAAAAATATGTATTATTGATTCTAAGATATTAACTGTTTCATCAAATGAAGTTTCGGGGATATCGACCTTTTGAAATCTACGTGATAAAGGTCTATCCTTTTCAAAAACTTTTCTATATTCATCATAACTTGTAGATCCTATGAATCTTATCTGTCCAGAAGTAAGAAAAGGTTTGATTAAACTTGCTGCATCAAGAGAAGAGTTGCTAGTTGAACCAGCTCCTATAATTGTGTGAATTTCATCTATAAATAAGATAGAGTTTTTTTCTTGCTTAATAGTATTTAATATATTTTTTATTCTTTCCTCAAATTGACCTCTAAATTTTGTTCCAGAGATAAGAGAACCAAGATCTAACAAGTATATTTTCATTCCTTTTAATTGGTGAGGGACTCTATTTTCAATAATCCTTTGTGCAAGACCTTCTACAATCGCAGTTTTACCAACTCCTGGTTCTCCGACAAGAAGTGGATTGTTTTTATATTTTCTACATAGAATTTCCATTACTCTTTCTATTAAATCATCTCTTCCAATAAATGGAGCTAGTTCATTCAATTTTGCTTTTTCTGTTAAATCAACGATAAAATTTGTAATTTTATTTTTCTTATTAATTTTTTCATCTTCTTTTGAATTTAAGTCATCATCTTCGTCAAAAAAATTATTTAAAGAATCAGAACTATCATCTTCTGAAGGATACCTCGTCTTTTTAAACTCATCTGATTTTATAATTTCAAGTAAAACCGATTTACTTAAAGAGAATTTTTGAAGGAAAAAAGTTGCATAAGAATCTTGAAGATTGAAAATCGAGACTATCAAATCCTCCGTTGAAATAAATTCCTTTTTTAAGTTATAGATATGGGTAACAGCAATTTCAAAAAGCTTTTGCAATTGGTAGCTTTGTTCTGGTTCTTTCTGAGTATCAATAGCAGGAATCTTAGTCTCAATAAAGATTTTTAATTCTTCTTTCAACTGCTTGATATCGACTTTTAAAATCTTAAAGATGCTTTTTAAGGTAGGATACTTTAATGAACAGTAAAGGAAATGTTCAGGTGTAACGAATTCATGTTTTCTTTTTTTTGCTTCAATAAAGGAATCCTGTATAATATCCGATAATTCTTTTGTTATTTTCATAATTTCCTTATTCCTAATTATTTTATTTAATATTTTGAACTATTTTATATATTCTCTTTATAATTTGTTTAGTAAAAAAAATTTAAAACAATTCTATTATAATATAGCACTTTTTTAATAAAAGGCATATATTATAAAACAAAATATTATGCTTTATCATAAGTACATCTTAGAGGGAAACCATTTGCCCTAGCAAGTTGATGTGTTTTGTTTATTTTAGAAATGGCAATATCATATGAATAAATACCAACAACTGCACTTCCATTATTATGAATTGTCAGCATTAAATCAACAGCTTCCTCATGACTTTTTTGAAATACCATTTTTAGTATTGCCACAACGAAATCCATAGTTGTGACATCATCATTATGCATTATTACTTTATATTGAGGTGGTTCATCTATCTTTTCTTTCTTTTTAATGTTAGTTCTAATTTTAGTTATGGTAGATTCCATAATTTTTCTGTTTTTGTTGATATTTAAAAATAATATGATTAATCTATTATAGATATTAGAATACTGACCTAATAAAGATTACAATTTTAAAAAAAAATTCAACAAGAAAAATTTTTGGAGGTTAAAATGAAAACTCTTGTTACGTTTTATTCAAGAACAGGTCTTACTGAAAAAATTGCAAATGAAATTGCTAAAAAATTGAGTTGCGATATTGAACAGATAAAAGATTTAAAAAATAGAAAGGGTTTTTGGGGGTTTATGATTTCTGGATATGAAGCTGTGTCACAAAAACTTTCTAAGATTGCTAAAACAGAAAAAAATCCTGGTGAGTATGATCTTGTAGTTCTACTATCCCCAGTTTGGGCTAGTAGTCTTTCTTCACCTATTAGAACCTATCTATTTGAAAATGGGAAAAAGATGAATAAAGTTGCATTTGTTGCTACCTACGGTGATAATCCAGGTAAAATATTTGATCAAATGAAACAACTTACAACAGAGCCTCTTTGCACTTTTAGCATTAAAGAAAGTGAAATAAAATCTGGAAATTATTACGATAAACTGGATCAATTCATTGAAAAATTAAGGTAACTTTATATTAACCTAATAACCTAAAAAGTTTTCAAAATTATCTTCTGTTATTAACATTGTTCTTGATTCTTTATAAATATTAGTAAAAGTTTTAGGAAACTTTGGTTTTGCTTTTTTGCTAAATTTAAATTCATAAGCATTTAAAATATTAACCTGTTTATCGAGATCTTCAAATTCTTCTATATAATCTATTTCTTGTTGCTGTTTAGTTCTCCAAAAATATCTATTACAATTAATATTATTATAATAAATATATTTTAATCTTTCTGAAATAAGAAAATTTTCAAATAATGCTCCTTTATCAACTCTATTGCTTAATAGATTAAAATTACCAATAATTGCATTTCTAATACCATTATCATAAAAATATATTTTCTTACTTTTCTTTATTTCATTTCTTAAATTTTTACTAAATGACTGCAAACGAAATATCACAAAAGATTTTTCAAGTAAATAGATATATTTTTCGACTGTCTGCTTATCAGAGTCTACAATCTGAGCTATCTCATTATAAGATACTTCGTTTCCTACCTGTAAAGCAAGAACTTTAACTATTTTTTCAAGAATTTGTGGTTTTTTAATTTTTTCTAAATTTAGTAGATCTTTATATAAATAGCTATTTACTAAAAGTTTTAATAATTCCTTTTCTTCTACTTTTTTAGAAACTATTTCAGGATAATAACCATAAATAAGTCTGAACTCAAGAAATCTTTTTTCTTCAATTATACTAGTGCTATTAACCAGTTCTTGAAATGATAATGGGTAAAGAATAAATTCGTATTTTCTCCCAGTCAATGGTTCATTAATTTTGCTAAGCAAATCTAATGATGAAGAACCAGTAACAATTACTTGAACTTCATTAATTTGATCTGCAAATATTTTTAATGTTAAACCAATATTTTTAATTCTTTGTGCTTCATCTATAAATACAATGCTACTATTTTTTACTATCGACTTTAATTTTGTTGAAGTAGCATCTTCAAGTAATTCTCTTACATCAATTTCATCTGCATTTAGATAAAGGTAATTTCTATCTAATTTATTGAGTAGCATTTGAACAAGAGTAGTTTTCCCTACTTGTCTTGCGCCATAAATTATAATAATTTTTCCTTTAAATAAATGTTCTATTATATGTTTTTCTAATATCCTTTCTATTGTTTTATTAATCATAGAATAATTTAACCTTTTTAATAAATTTTCGGATAAAATCATAATAAATTATTACTTTTTTAGAATATAATCGAAAAAAGTTATAACTTTTGTAGATTTTAATCTAAAAAAAATAATATTTTTAAAATTTAAGCTTATCCTTTTGTAAGATAGCCTCCATTTTCTTTTAAGTAATAATAATATTTTTTTATTCCTTCTTCAAGTGATGTAAAATCACCTATATATCCAGAATTTCGCAGTAATGTCAGATCTGCGCAAGTGTATGTTTGATATTTCCCCTTTAATTGATCTGGGAATGGGATATATTCTATATCTGAATTTGTATTAAAATTTTGAAGTATCTTAGCGATTTTCAAAAAGCTTTCTGCTTTTCCTGTTCCGCAATTAAATATTCCATTTAAATCTTCTTTTTCATAGAAAAATAGATTGATTTTGACAATATCATCAACATAGACAAAATCTCTTAAGAAATTCTCACTTCCTTCAAAAAGCTTCATCTTATTTTCTTTTATTATTTGATTATAAAAATGAAAGATTGTAGAAGCCATGGTGTTTTTATGGTTTTCCTGTGGTCCATATACATTGAAATATCTTAAGCCAACTATCTGTGTTGATTTTTTTTTGAAACTTTTATAGCATAATTTTCCTCTTTCAAAGTACATTCTTACATAATTATCAAAAAGATACTTTGAAAAAGCATAGATATTGAGGGGATATTCAGATTCTGGTTTTTCTGAAAATCCGTGAAGACCATTTCCATAAACTGAGGCTGAAGATGCATAGATTAATCTTATATTGTTAGTAATGCAATGATGCAAAATAGTTTTACTATACTCATAATTGTTATTTATCATATAGTACCCATCTGTTTCCATAGTATTTGAACATGCACCTTGATGAAAAATGACCTCGGCTTTTTTAAATTTGCTTAAATTTTCAATGAAATATCTTTTATCTACAAAATCTAAAAATTTCAAAGCATTTAAGTTTCTATGTTTAATAGAATTTTTTAGGTTATCAACAATTATGATATCGAAAACCCCTCTCAGATTTAATCCATAGACTAGATTACTTCCTATAAAACCAGCACCACCAGTTACTATAATCATTTTTAACTCCTGAAATTCAAATAATTTAACTATTGAAGTGATTAAATTATTCAAAAATTAAATGTTTCAAATGAAGAGTTAAGAAAAATTTCATAATGTCAATAAAATAGAATATTTTAGGTTTAAAAAAAATAAAAATATGGTAATTCGCTTATTGAATTGAACATTGGAGGTAAGTTTGAAAGAGACAAAAAAAAATAATGCAAATATGAATAATGGTTTAGATAATAAGCCTATCGTAAGCATAGTAATGGGTAGCGATTCCGATCTTCATATAATGAAAGAAGCTGCTAATATCTTGGAAGAATTTAAAATTGACTATGAGATAAATATTTTATCTGCTCATAGGACTCCAAAAAAAGCCTTTGATTATGCTGAAAATCTTATAAATAGAGGGATAAAAGTTGTAATAGCTGGAGCAGGAGGTGCAGCTCATTTACCAGGAGTGATAGCTGCTATTACAAGTTTGCCAGTAATTGGTGTTCCAATACAGACTTCATCGCTTCATGGTCTTGATTCCCTCCTCTCAATTGTACAGATGCCTTCAGGTATTCCAGTAGCAACTGTCGGTATAAATGCTGCTAAAAATGCAGGGATTCTTGCTGCTTCAATATTAGGGGTAAGTAATACTGAAACATTGAAAAGGATTCAAGCCTTTAAAAAAAGAATGGAAAGAGCCGTCGAAGAAAAAAATAGATTATTTGAAAATGGCAATTGGAAGGAATTATTGAAATAAGTTTCTTTAAAATACAAAAAAATATTAAAAAAAAATTAAAAATAGTATCATTATTTCATCTTTTTATTTGCAAATCATAATTTTTGTGCTAAAATAATTTATATTGGTTATATATCATTTTAAGTAATATTCTTATTATTTTTAATGTTATATGGCCAACAAAAAAAAGGAGAAAAATTATGAAAAAAAAGTCCTTTATGTTGGTCATGTCACTAGTTATTATTATTCTTGTTTTTTTCAGTGCATCGTCATGTGGATCAACTGATTCAACGAAAAAACAAACAAAAGAGATACCTTTTGTTCAAATTGGTACAATATCCGATGTATTATACGCTGATTTTTCAGATCTTACCGATCTTTTTGGTGTAAACGAAGCAATTGGTGATAATGAGATTCCTAAAATACCAGAGATTGATATTATAAGTGTTAGTGCAGCAGATGATAAAGAAAAGATGAGATTCGATATTTATCACAGTGCACCAATTAGTTTGAAAGACGATATATTTTTTGGCTTTGTTCAATATTGGTCAGATGGTTTCGATATATATATGTATTGGCCTTTAACTAATGAATTGTATCTTAACCTATATGATAAAAATAGCAAATTGATAAAATCTATAAATTTAGACCTAGAAAAAGCTGGTGTAACACTTATACCATGGTCTATAGCAACTGAGGCAAAACCTGTTAATGTCGCAAGTATAATATTAAACAAGTCCCTACATTGGGGCATAAAACCAGGTTCACCCGCTTCTTTAATTGTTCGTTTTGTTGCTGGGGTATATATAAAAGACAAAGGTATATATTACTCAGATATGACCCCAACTATTAAGATTGAATTTAATTATTAATTAAAAAAGGGTTGCCTTGACTAAAGGCAACCCTTTTTTAATTTAGGAAAATAAAATATAAAAAAATTAAATAAAAACACTTAATTTTAAAAAATATCACAGAAATAATTTTCTAAGTTCTTCTTACTATATTTAATAATAAATTTATTTAACTAGATTGCATATTGATTTTTATTATACAATCTTTCTATTCTCCAGTTTTTTGATTTATAAATAATTTACCATCTATCAATTTTATTAGAGTGACCACTAGTAATCCAAGTGTTATTAAATTCAATAAGATTATAAGTCCAATATCAAACCATCTTAAGAAAGACCAAACTCCTGACATAAATAAAGTTGAAATAGAAAAAGCGGCTAATGGGAATGTATATGCCCACCAAGAAAGATCAAATTTAATTTTGAAAAAGAAATCTATTAAGAAAAATAAAAGTATAAAGAAAAAAAAGGCACTACAGTAAAAGAAAACAACAGTTGGATTTCTTTGCCCCGTTAACTGATAATATGCAAGAGCCGCTATAGAAGCAGGGGCAATAAAAATTAGTAAAGTCGGGACAAGTTTATCTACTAATGGATGATGGAATATAAGCCTATAAATCAATATTGGAAGTAAGATGATATAAAATAGGGTAGCACTTGAAAAGAAGAACCATTCAACATATACTGGAAATATCTGATGAGCGAAAACTGGAATTAAAAGATTTCCAACAACTGGAATAAACCAAGATGGATTCATATGATGAATCTCATATTTTGTCTGTCTTATCCACTGCGAGATTATTATAAAAGAGAATAACAATTGTAAAAATGTCCCAATGAATATTAAAATAAGAGCAAATGTGCCTGAAAAAGTTCTAAAACCCTGACCTATAAGTAAAAAAGATATACTTATTGTTGAGAAAAAATTTATTGAAATTGGATTTAAAAATTCTTCTTTTACTTCCTTAAAAGCAAAAATCATTTTCATCAAATATAACAAAAAGATAATTATAAAAACACAGAAACCTATCCCAAACCAAGCTCTGTTTATCCATAAGTTTTTTTGAAATACATTTTGAGCCATTTCGGTTGCAAGACTTACACCTACTATACCCATAACAATAGAAAAGATAGATACAGGAAAGTTTTTAAGAAAATTCTTCATTTATCCCCCTTTTTATTTGCCAAATATCATAAAAAGATGATAGCAAAAAAATTGACAAAAGTCAAAGTTTTGAAATAGAATTTAAGTAATTTAAAAGTAAATTTATACCTTGTTTCGTTTTTGTAGATATATAGAAGACCTCTTTATCCCTGTTTTTAAAAAGAAAATCATTGGCTAACTTAAAGTTTTCAAGTTGATTTTCAGATAGTAGATCTATTTTATTAAATATAATTATTTTATTTATATTTTCACATTTGAGAATATTTAACATATCTTCTACTATCTCGATATGTTCCTTATAAAAAGAAGAAGTTGAATCAACAACTATGCCTATTAAAGAAGAATACTTTATTTCAAGTAAAGTTGTCTTAAAAGATTCAACAAGATGGATAGGCAATTGTCTTATAAAGCCTATTGTATCCGAGACAATAATTTTTCTTCCATTTTCTAAAAATAGTTGTCTACTTTTAACATTTACTGTTGTGAAAAGGGCATTATCTGAATATTGGTTTGCTTTTGTTAGTAAATTTAAAAGGGATGTTTTACCAGCATTGGTATAACCTACAAGAGAAAATATAAATTTATCTTCTCTATTTTTTGCTTGTAATAAAAGATGCTTTTCTATTTTTTCCAATTCCTCTTCTAATTGTTTTATCTTTTTTGAAATGGTTCTTCTATCTACTTCAAGTTTTGTTTCTCCAGGTCCTTTTAATCCTATTCCTCCTCTTATTCTATCAAAATTTTCATAAGAACCAGCCAGTCTAGATTTCATATACTTTAAGTTTGCAAGCTCAAGCTGAATTTTAGCTGGTTTGGAACTTGCTCTTTCTAAAAATATCTGGTAAATAAGCTGAGTCTTTGTTATGATTTTTCTTTCAAAAATTTGTTCACAATTCCTAATCTGTGTGGGAGAAAAATCAATATTGAAGACTATGACAAGCTCATCTTCTTTTAGGTTTTGTTGATCAATTTGTTGTAAATAATTATTTATCTGTTCAATTTTACCTTTGGTAAAAAATGTTTTAGGATTAATGTTTCTATATTTTACGATAAATCTTTCTGGATTTATAATTTCTATACCTGCACTTTCCGATAAAAGCCTCATCTCATCGTCTATTTCAAGAGAATTGTTCATATTAAAACTTTTACTATCGAAAACAGATACAAGAAAACCTTTCAAATCTTGCTCCTAATAATATTAAGTCTGAGTGTAATACTAAATTTTCATTTAATATTAATTTTAATATAGAATTATCTTATTTTATAGAAATCAGGAAAAATTCCTTATTTCGATATTAAAACTAATACAATGCGTTTTTTATCAGCTGCACCTAATAAGAAAAATTCCATATATTCGATATTAAAACTTAAAGAATTTATTGCAATAAAAATTGATTGTTGCTTATAATTTGAATAGATGTATTTTTTTGGAGTAAAGATTATGAGAATAATTGAAATAGATGAAAGTTACAGTGGAAAAAGACTAGATAGGTTTTTAATAGCTTATTTTAAGAAATGTTCTAGAAATCTTATATTTAAACTTTTAAGACTTAAAAAGATTAAAGTAAATGGTAAGAAAGTCGACCCCAAGTATTTGTTAAATAAAAATGATATAATTCAGTTTTATATTTCCGAGCAGCAATTTTCTTCTATGATTAAAGCGGAAGATAAAAATGAGTTTGATGATTATTTTTTAAAAGTTGCCTATGAGGATGACCAAACCTTGATAGTTCAGAAACCATTTGATGTCGTTGTCATTGAAGATGAGGAAGAGAAAAAATGGGTTCTTACTAATTTTGTAAGGGCATATCTTGAAGACAAGAACAGGTTTGATAATTTAATAGATAATATAAAAGATAATATGACAGAAAATTTAGCAAATTTTAAGCCATCTCCTGTTCATAGAATAGATAGAAATACCAGTGGACTTGTAATTTTTGCTAAAACTTACAATGCTTTTATAGATTTAACCCAGCTATTTAAGAAGAGAAGGATTGAAAAAGAATATCTTGCAATTGTTAGCGGTAGATTAATGGTCGCAAAAAGGGTTGAATTAAAACTAAATAAAGATGAAAAAGAAAATATAGTAAAAATTGATGATGATAATTTAAATTCTATTTCAAAAACTGCAATTACCAATATTGAACCAATCTTAGTAACGCAAGAAGCAACATTAGTTAGAGCAACAATCGAAACTGGACGAACTCATCAAATAAGAGTAACACTTTCAAATTCTAGTCATCCAATTATAAATGATGTTAAATATGGTCAAAAAAAGCAGTTTGAGCAATTTTCTCAAAAATATAATATTGATAAAATGCTTCTTTTAGCATATAGCATTAGATTTGATGATAATTTGCCATTATCAATTAGTAAGCTTAATGGATTAAGGGTTAGTGCCTCTATTCCTTATTTTTGGGAAAGAATATTAAAAGATCATTTTAATCTTTCTATTTATAAACTTGAAGAACTTTTACAAAATTTACGAAAATAAATAATGAAAATAAAAAAATGAATTTTTAGTAAAACGAACTATATTAATAATAGAGGTATTAGTTTATGAAGGCTAAAAATAGTTTATCTACATTAGTTTTGTTAAGGCTAATCTTTGTTATCTTTTCTTGTTTCTTTATTTTTTCAACAAATATCTTGGGAGCTTCTGTCGATATTCCATATTTTATAACAATTTTTGCTATAGATAGTAACTTTCAAAGTACACCAATTGCATATCTTGACTTAGTTTTGAAAGGTGGGCTTAAGACTAATATAAATTTGAGTTTTTCTTTTTTTTATAGTGATTCTCTAATATTTAATGTAAATGATACGGAAGGAGATCCTCATCAAATACTGCCAACATTTTACTTAAAGGCTTTGAATGCAACGATAAATAATCTCTTTGGATTTTTAGATTTTTCTTTATTTATGAATGATTTTAGAAATGCAGGCAGTGGTGGTGCTTATAATACTTTTTACTATTCAATGGATGCCAATAAAACATTTGAAAGTGTTTATAAGATTTCTGGATATGGTATTGCATTGAAAGCAACTTTTTTAAATAGGTTGTTTTCTGTTTCTTTATTTGGATATCAACCAACTATTTCCTTAGTTGGTGATTCCACAATAGATTGTCTTGATATAGCCTTTGATTTAAATCTTGAAGATTTAAGTATATCAGTTTTTGTTGGAACTGAAGCATTCGTAAAATATAGAGCTGCTGTTTCTATCTTTTTTGAAAAGAAGATATTTAGTCTTTTATTAACTACTGGAATAGAGGACACAAGTACATATGATGATTTGATGAGCCTTTATCTCCTTTTTGAACAAAACTTTCTAATCGAAAATTTTTATGAGTCTTTTAGTGTTTTTTCTAAACCAGAAATCTACAACGGACAAAGTTTAGCGACTGGTGGAGAAAATACTGGAATTTTATTAAGGATAGATCTTGGATATAAAGATAAATATAACTCCTTCTTCGCAGGTCTTTTCACATCTTTAGAACTTAGAAACTATAATCTTTATAGTTTAAACGCATCTTGTTATGTTAAATTGCTATCAACTGGAATATTATGGAGAATTGATATTACATTTAATTTGTTGAACCTTTCAACTATATTTTCTGTAATTAAGCTTTCATTTGAAACAGCATTTTAATAATTTACAATTTTAATCCACTGTTTTTCTAATAAATAAGAGGGCTAAAAAATAATACAAGAAGCAGAAGAAGCATAAAATTAAAAAGTTTGGAAAAACTTGTAAAAAACTATTTTCTTTTGTAATTATTCCTCTTACTGCTTCAATAGCAAAAGAAGTAGGAAATAAATAAGATAATATTTTACCTACAAATGGAAGAGAAGAGGTTGGCCAAAAAATTCCAGAGATTAATAAAGATATTAGCATAATTATTACTGCTATTTGAAAACTTCTAACAGTACTTGTATATGTACTACTAAGCAAGATTCCTAATAGATTTCCACAGATAGAAAGTAAAAACATAAAAATAAAAACAAGAAAAATTGAGATTGAAAGAATTCCTTTGAAAAAGAAGATGTAGACAGATAGTAAAATGACTATTTGAATAAAGTTTATAAAAAGGTACCCAATAAAATACCCAGTTAGTATTTCGAAAGATGTCATTGAACTGCTAATAATACTCTGCAAAAGCCCATCTACTTTTTCAGATGAAATGAGAGAAAGGGAGAATAAGAGAGAAAGCATAAAAATAGAAAAACTTATAATAGCAGAATTCCAGAAGTCTTGATTGCTTATATCTCTATTAAAAAATAACCCTTTCGATACTACAAAGGCTGGTTCTATCCCAAATGATTGTGAAAGAATTATGATACTTTTCTCAAGTCCTTCTGATATAATTGAAGATTTTAATTTATCTGTCTCATCATTGTATAATATCACTTCTGCTGGTTTTTCAATGGGTATACCCGAAAGTTTTATAAATACAGTTTCATCAAGTTTTTCTGGAAATACTATAATACTGTCAATTTTATTTTTCTTAAAAGCATCTTTTGCATTCTCAATTGAATCGTATTTTACGATATTGACTTTCTTAATGTTTTCTTTTAATAGTTTTTCTATTGAATCTACAATATTAAGCTGCTTTGAATGACTTTTCTCAAGATCGACTATTGCTATTTTTATATCACCAATCTCTGGTCTATATGTAACAGAAAAAACTAAAATCAATATTAGTGGAGCTAATATTGCTATTATAAGCAATTTTGGATCTTTAAAAAAGCTTATCAATATTCTTTTAGTAATTCCAAAAATTTTATACCATCTCATATCAACCCTTCTTAATTTAAGCTTTACTATATTCTAGATATTTTAATTTTTTTCCTACTTATAAAGTTATTATTGAAGTCTAAGTATTGCTTCATCAAGAGTTTTAGAATTAGTAAGTCTCAATATAGCTGAAGGTTTTTCCTCAATTAATTCTTTTCCTCGTGATAAAATAAGTATCTTATCGCAAATGTTAGCATCATTTATATTTGAAGATGTAAATAGTACAGTATTGCCTTGCTCTTTTTGATAATATATCTGTTGAATAATAAATTGAGATAATGGTAGAGACATTCCACTCAATGGATCATCAAGAATCAAAAAAGATGGGCAATGGACTAAAGAACATATAAAGGAAGCCATAACTTGCTGGTCAAAACTTAAATCCTTAATTTTTGTTTTCTTTAAATTTTTAAGATTTGTAATACTCAAAAGCTCTTCTGATTTCCATTCTATTTGACCTTTTGTCATTCCATAATTTCTTCCAAAAAAATAAAGATTCTCTTCGATAGTTAATAAAGGGAATATTTTTCTTTGTTTAGGGATATACCCAACAAATCTTAGTATTGAAAAATCTGGCATTTTTTTATCTAAAAGATTGATTTCCCCATTTTTTACTTTCTTAAGTCCTATTATTGCCTTTAAAATATCTGTTTTTCCAGATCCAGTTGGAGCAAAAATCCCATATATGCTTTGTTTTTCAATAGAAAAAGATAACATAGAAACCAAGTCTTTTTTCCCTGATCTAATGGATAGATTATCAACTTTTAGTGCTAAGATAGCCATATATGCTCCAAAGTAAATTTTTTTCTAAATAAAGAATCATCCAGAATATCTAATTTGTCAATAACTAATTTATCAATAAAGATTTGAATATGTTGAAAAAAAAAGAAAATTTTATTTAATTGGCTAATCAACCACTATTATATAAAATTTGGAGTAAAAAAAATATGACTCATCAGAGTAAAAAGGATGGGAGAAGATATTCTGCAATGATAAAAAAGGCTGGGTTTGATGTCATTGCCTTTTTAAAAAATGCCTTTGAAGAAAAGAACTTCTGGATTATTTTTAGAATACTTTTAGTAACCTTATGGCTTGGTTGGAGTATTCCATTTGGATTTATACTACAAAATTTCAAGTTTTTCAAAAAATTTGGTTTTAATGAAATGAGAAAATGGGGTAAAAGATGCCTTAAAATAGCAAATGTAAAATGTGAAGTTATATTTGAAAAAGAACTAAATCCGACAGAAACATATATGTTTGCTTCTAATCATACTTCTCCATTTGATATTCCTATCCTTTCTGCTACAATACCCTATCCTGCTGCATACATTGCAAATAAAGAATTCACCTCTTTTTTTGTAACAAATTATTGGGTCAAATCTCTTGGTGGGGTTATGGTGGATAAAAAAAGTAGATCAGGTTTAGTCTCAGCATATAAATCGATTTACAATAGCTTGAAAAAGGGTAATTCATTAATAATTTTTCCAGAATCTGTTATGAGTCCAGATGGTAAAGTTAGAGAATTTAAAAGGGGTGGGCTTGGAGCAGCAGCGGCTGCAAAAGTTAAAATAGTTCCAATCTATATTTACAATGCTCCATCAATAATTAAACCTGGAGATATGCATGTGCATAAGAATATTAATATAAAGGTCTATTTCCTTTCACCAATTGATACATCTCTTTTAAATGAGGAAGAAAAAAATAAGATAGACTTAATTGTCTATGAAAGATTAAAAAAACTTGAAGAAAGTTTGAATTAGTTATTTTAGTTAAAATTATTTATAAATTATTTTAACCCTCTAATTGTATTTTAAAATAGTGAACCTAAAATCCCTCTAACAAGTTTTCTTCCAACAGAATAACCAACAGATCTAGCGGCTGATTTTAATACTGCTCCAGCAATATCTTCCACAGGGCTTTTTTGCTTTGCATAACTTCTCGAAGAACTTCTTTGACCATAATCATAATATTGTCGATTATAAGCTCTTTCATTCTGAATCTGTTTTTGCTGCTGAGCCATTGCTTCTTCTCTTTCAAGTTGTTTTTGTTTTTGGTCTGCCCTTACTTTAAGAATTTCGAATGCCGACTCTCTATCGATCACTTTTTCATATTTGCCATATATTATACTTGATTGAATGATTTTTCTTCTTAAATTATCATCGATAGGACCTATTTTGCCTTTAGGAGGTAGAATAAAGGCTCTTTCTACAATGGAAGGTGTACCATCATTATTTAAAAATGATACTAAAGCTTCTCCTACTCCAAGTTCAGAGATAGCTGTCTCGGTCGAAAAAGCAGGATTTTGTCTAAATGTTTGAGCCGCAATTTTTACGGCTTTTTGATCCGCTGGAGTAAATGCTCTAAGTGCATGTTGGACTCTATTTCCAAGTTGTCCTAGAATGTTTTGTGGGATATCCATTGGACTTTGAGTTATAAAATATATACCAACACCTTTAGATCTTATAAGCCTTACAACTTGTTCTATTTTTTGGACAAGAACATCTGGGGTATCCTTAAAAAGAAGATGGGCTTCATCAAAAAAGAAGATAAATTTAGGTTTTTCCAAATCGCCAACTTCAGGTAGATTTTCAAAAAGTTCACTTAAAATCCAAAGAAGGAAAGTGGAATATAATTTTGGACTTAAAAGAAGTTTATCGGCACATAGTATATTTATTAAACCTTTTCCAGAAGAGTCAACTCTCATCATATCATATATATCAAGCATAGGTTCACCAAAAAATTTATCGGCACCTTCTTTTTCCAAGCTTATTAAAGATCTTTGAATTGCAGAAATACTTTGTGAAGAGATAAGACCATATTCAGAAGAGATCTGCTTTATATTCTCCTGAGCATAAGAAAGCATTGACTTAAAGTCTTTTAAGTCTAAAAGCATGAGTCCTTCTTCATCTGCAACTTTGAAGATGAGATTCAACACATCTTCTTGTGTTTCAGATAAACCTAGTATCCTAGAAAGTAAAATTGGTCCTATATCAGAAATAGTAGCTCTTATAGGATGACCACTTTCCTGATAAATGTCCCAGAATTGTACCGGAAAACTCTCAAATTGATGGTTTTCTATACCAAGTTTTTTTAGCCTTTCAGAAAATTTTTCAGATGGTTCTCCTTTCGCACTTATACCACTTAAATCACCTTTAACATCAGCCATAAAAACTGGCACACCTATGGAGGAAAAAACTTCAGCCATTACTTGAAGTGTAACTGTTTTACCAGTTCCAGTAGCTCCTGCTATAAGTCCATGCCTATTTGCCATATTTGAATGAAGATAGATAAAATCTTTTGATTTTGCAACTTTAAGTTCCATTTTAACTCCTTCTCTATATTTTTACTATTATATTTTTTTAACTTAAGGAAAAATTGTAAAGAAAATTTTAAAGATCAATTTTTGTCTTATAAATTAATTTGCTAAGGCTATTGAAAATATAGTTTAGAGAATAACCATTGGCTTAAAACAAGTTTCCCTATTTTAAAATATAAGTTCAACATTATTTTAATCCACTTATTTTCCTTTTCAAGTATTTACTTTCATAAAAACTTAAATGATAACAAAAAAATTTATTAATTTTAGAAATGTTATATCATTAGTTCAGTAATTCCTCTTTAGACAATTTGTTAAAAAATAATATTAAAAAAATAATAAAATTAAAGGAGCTTAGAATATTTACTCTTAATGATATGATTAAATTCTTGGTTTGCGAAAATTTTTAGATTAAAGAAGGTAGGCTTATGGGAAAGCAGAAAAAAGATCCATATTTTCTAGTTCCATTTGTTTTTAATTCTGAAATAGGAAGGTTTTATTGTTATTTTTCAAAAAAAGGATTATTTCAGATGTTATTGGAAGAAAATGTTGTCATTAAGGATTTTGAAAAGAAGGGGATAAGAATTTGCAATATAAAAAGTGTACCAAAAGAAGTAGGTGAATTGTCAAAGCTTAATTTTGAAATTTTGAAGAATGAATTTACCAGTTATTTTAAAAGACAAAATACAAATTTTACTGTTCCACTAGATATGTCCTTTTATACCGAATTTCAAAAAAGGGTATTAAATCAACTTATAAAAATTCCATATGGTAAAGTAGTGTCATATAAAAATATTGCAGAAAATATAGATAGACCTAGAGCTTATAGGGCTGTCGGTTCTGCAGTTGGTAGTAACAGAACCTTAATAATAATACCATGTCATAGAGTTATCAAATCTGATGGTTCAATAGGTTGGTTTGGTGGTTATGGTATAGGTAAGGAATTAAAAAGGAAAATCCTATCATTTGAAGGGATTAATATTAATTAAGCATAAAAAATATAGAAGGATCTTAGAAAAATAAAAAGAAAATAAATTAGAAAAAGTGAAAAATAAAAACTATAAAATATCAAAAATAAAAATTGAAAGATTTAAAAATAAAAGCAAAAACTATAAAGGGATAAAATAGGTATAAAATATGGATAAAACAAAAAATGGGGAAATAAAAATAATATCTTATGGTGCTGCAAAGGAAGTTACTGGTTCTAAACATCTTTTATCAGCTAATGGATTAAATATTTTGATAGATTGCGGTATGTTTCAAGGAAGAAGAAAAGAGGTTGAGAGGAAAAATAAAAATCTACCATTTAATCCATTAACTATAGATTTTGCAATATGTACACATGGTCATTATGATCATTGCGGTAACTACCCAACATTGAAAAAAAATGGATTTGAAAATCCAATATATTCTACTAATGCGACAGCTGAAATTGCAGAAATAGTGTTGAAAGATTCTGCTCATATACAAAGAAGTGATATTGAATTTTTAAGGAAAAGGGCATTAAAAGAAGGCAAAGAATTTGAAGAGATTCTACCAATATATACAGAGGAAGATATCGTAGAAGTGATGAAATTGTGGCACGGAATCGATTACAATGAATTTATAGAATTAAAAAATGGCATAAGATTTAAATTAATTGATGCAGGGCATATACTTGGTTCTTCTCAGGTTGTTTTTGAAATAGAAGCTAAAAATAATAAAACAATTAGAATTCTATTTACCGGTGATCTTGGAAGGAAGGGGGTGCCTATATTAAAAGACCCACAGGTAGATTCTGACTTTGATTATATAATCTGTGAATCTACCTATGGAGATAGGCTTCATTCAAAATTTGAAAATCTTGAAGATGAACTTGCAACCTTTATTAATAAAGTTTATCAAAGAGGTGGTAAAATAATAATACCTTCTTTTGCTATTGGTAGAACTCAGGAACTTGTTTATTTGATTCATCTTTTAGAGGATAAAAATAAGATACCAAAAGATATGGAAATATTTGTAGATAGTCCGATGTCTTTCAATATTACAAAGATATTTGAAAAATATAAGGATTATTACGATGAAGAGACTAAAGATGCATTTACTAAACATTCAAAGAATCCTTTTGGTTTTAATAAATTGAAATACATTCAAACTGTTGAGGAATCTAAAAAATTAAATGACATGACAAGGTGTATTATAATCTCATCTAGTGGAATGGCAGAGGCGGGAAGAGTCTTACATCATCTTGCAAATTCAATTGAGAACCCGAAAAATGCTGTATGCATCGTCGGATTTATGGCTGAAAATACTTTGGGAAGAAGGATACTCGAAAAGGAAAAAGAGGTGAAAATCTTTGGAACATACTATCAAAACAATGCAGAACTCGCAGTTTTCGATTCTTTTTCGGCACATGCAGATTATTCAGAAGTTTCCGATTATCTTAGTAATTACGATAAAAATAGATTAAAAAATATATTTTTGATTCACGGTGAATCAAAAGCCTTAGAGCAAATGAAATTAAATTTAAATAAAGTCGGTTTTAAAAATTCAACAATAGTGGAACCAGAGATAGAATACCTTTTGGAATAATAAATAAAAGGGAAATGGTAGAATACTGCGTCCTATTAAATAAAAATTAAAATTTTCGATAAAAAAAAATAAAAATTCTATGTAGAAAAGGCAAGATTGGTTTGAGATAGACGAATGCTTTATTAAATTAAAATAAAAATATAATAATTATAAAAGACAAATTTAATATAGATTGAGTTAAAACAATTTACTACTAAATTAAGTTAAAATAAATAAGGACAAGATATGAAGAAAAAAGATTATTTTAAGTTATACCTATTATTATTTTTAATCTTCCTTATTACATTGTTTTTTGTAGTAAACTATTTTACAGGGATTTTTGATCCATTTATAAATAAAATCTTAAATAAATCTGGAAAGATTATACCTCAGACAGAAAGTTTTCTTCTTAAACAAGCATTTGCAGGGATTTCTATAGGCACATTGATTCTTGTTTTTATTCTATTAGTTTATCCTCTTTTATTTAAAAGTATAGATTCTAGTGAATATTATAGAGACTTTTTCTTTGGCATACTAACAGCAGTAGTATTTTATATTACAGAACAATTCAAGTTGATTATTACAAAATTCACGGCTGTAGATTTCTTGCTTATAATATTAGCGATGATTGTTTTCACATATATCTTAATCGAAGCTATTGCTTCTCTTTTTAAAAACAAAAAAAAGGCATCCACTTTTAAGAGTCAGACAATTGCAAATATTCTTTCAGGTATCGTATTCAGTATGATATTGACAATTGTAAAGACTTTCATAATAAAACAATAAATATCCTTTTTGATTGCAAATCTTTCAATAAAAAACACTTTAATAAGAAAAAAATATAATTACTATTTTTTATATAAAAAAAATTAATAATTAAATTAATTTAGAGAAAACAAAATGAAGAAAACATATCTTTTTATATTTATTTTCCTATTAATGGTATTATCTTTGATTTTATTTTTAACCTTATCTAAAACTATTCATAAGGTAAGAATGGTTGAAATTTATGCATTAAAAGTTTCTTGTGGATTAAGACATACACTTATATTGAAAAATGATGGGACTTTGCTTGTATCTGGTTACAACTTCCATGGAGCTCTTGGAACAAAAGATAAAACAGATAGATTTATCCTTACTAAAGTAATGGAAGATGTCGCTGATATTTCGGCTGGTGGTTATCATTCGCTTGTGTTAAAAAAGGATGGATCACTATGGGCTGCTGGCAATAATTATTTTGGACAAACTGGGTATGGTTATGTGGATGATCAACTTGAATTTGTCAAAGTTTTATCTGATGTTTCAAAAATATCTGCTGGATTATATACCAGTTTTGCTATTAAAAAAGATGGGAGTCTTTGGGCAACTGGAAATAACTCTCATGGTGAACTTGGAACTGGCGATTATGCACAGAGGCATGAATTTGTAAAAGTGTTGGATAATGTAGCTAATGTCAGTTCTGGGCTTTCACATACTTTAGTATTAAAATGGGATGGGACCTTGTTGGCTTCTGGGAATAATGATAGTGGACAACTAGGAAACTCAGATATAATTCAAACCAATAAGTTTATTGTGGTTGCCTCTAATGTTAAAGCCATAAGTTGTGGAAGATTTCACAGTGTTATTTTAAAAAATGATGGTTCCGTTTGGGTAACTGGTTTTAACCAGTTTGGCCAACTTGGAACTGGAAATTTTCAAAATATTAAAAATTTTACAAAAGTATTAATTGATGTTTCATCTATTTTTGCAGGAAAAGACCAAACCTTAATAATAAAAAATGATGGTTCATTATGGGCTACTGGTTACAATGAATACGGGCAATTTGGCATTCAATCTACAAAAAATTCAAATGTTTTTATAAAAATCATGGATAATGTTGTTTTTGCTTCACCAGGCGAGGGACACTGCCTTTTAATAAAAAATGATAGGACTGTATGGGGCGCTGGAAACAACTACTATGGACAACTTGGTTATGAGGATATGGAGAATAAGATAAATTGGATTCAAATATTTGAATATAAAAAATAATAGTAAGGTTTCTTATCTATATTCGCCCTTAAAAAGTCTTAATTAAAAATGTGATGATTAAAATTAATGGGTTGAGTTCTACAATCTTTTTCCCTAACCAATCATGCTTTTTTCTATTTTTTCATAATAATTTATTACCTTTCTTACATATTCTCTTTTTTTCGTGTATGGTTGATAATAAAAGGATCTTTTGAATCCATAAATAATTATATCCTTAAGTTGACGCTGATATATAGGGAAATTATCGAGGGCAAGTTTCAATTCATTTGACACAGTGGTTGATGAAACAAGCCTGTTATCTGTGCAGAAAGTCACTGAAAGCTTATTTTCAAGCATCTTCTTTAATGAGTGTTTACTTATATGATCTATCTTGGGAACTGTTTGTAGATTACTTGAAAGACAGACTTCTATTGTAATTCTTCTATCTGCAATGTAGTTGACAAGATCTTCGATATATTTTTTCTTATCTAAAATCTCTTCAGAAGTAATCATGGATTCATCAAACAAGAAAAGTCCATGACCTATTCTATCTGCATGCAAAGCGGTAATCGCTAAAAATATTGATTCTGGTCCGAAGGCTTCACCTGCATGAACTGTTTTGTGCAAGAAGTTTTCATGGATATATTTATAACTTTCAGTATGTCTATCTGCTGGATTTCCATATTCACTTCCAGCAATATCAAAACCAACGACTTGGATATCGGTATTTTTCCTAAGATAGACAGCTGCCTTTGCTGCTTCAAGCGAAGCAAGTATTATCTTCTCTTTTGGATTTGAAAACTTTAAAAGGTTAAAAAATTGTCTATAAAATGGAGAAAAATTTTCATTACAATACCTCATAGCACATATGATTATTCCAAAATCGAACTCTGGTTCATCTGATGGAATTTTTTTATTTATTTCATCTCTTGCTCTTTTTAATCCTTTATCTGCAGCTCTTACAATCTCTTCAAATCCAAGACTATCTGTCATCAAAAGTTGTGGTGCAAAACGAACCTCTATATATCTTACTCCCTCTTCGAAGCAGTCAAGAGCTAGTTCGTACGATATCCTTTCTATTGATTCTTCATCACGCATAACAGCACAAGTATAGGCAAAGCCTTTTAAATATTCATCAAGATTGTTATAAGATTTCTTAAAAACAAGATTTCTTAACCCTTCCTCTGTATATGAAGGCAGATCAACCTTATGTTGTTTAGCTAGTTCAATAAGAGTGGGAATCCTCAAGGATCCATCAAGGTGAAGGTGTAAATCTGTTTTAGGTATTTTTTTAATAAAATCTTCACTATACCAAGTCATGACTATCCCCCTTATTTAGATATTTATTTTTTAAGTTTCATTAAAAAATTGGAAAAGCTAACTCAAAATGTTTAAAATTTTACTTACAAATACTAAAAATCTAAATTAAAATAGCGAAAATCTTGCTAAAAATACTAAAAAACTAAAAAAACTTACTTAAAAATATTAAAAATCTTACATACAAATATTAAAAACCTTACCTAATAAATTAAAAATACTCAATTAATAAAGAAAAAAATCTAGTAAGATAACGACATACAATCTATAAAGGATTTTACCCTTAAAAATACTAAAAAGGCAATGCTTTTATCCCAATCATTTTGAGCGACCTGAGGGAAAGTAAGATAAAGTAGTGTATAAATAGCAGGTTGCGATGATTTTAGTAAAAAACTTTCAATCATCTGTTTATTGATTGTATCGTTTTCTGCAATGTTTGAAAAATCGTCCTTATTTTTATTTAATGATTTTTCATATTGCTCAATAGTTATAGATTTAATCAAAGGGTTTTCTTTTGCAATGAGGAAAAAGGCTAGGATTGCGTTTTCAGCTGAGGTTAGAATCTTATCAAAAATATCTTCTGTTGGTTCATGAAAAGATAATGTTTTTAATGATTCAAAAAAATACTGCGCAGCTGGATGAGTTTTGTAAAGGTTCTCAATAAGGTTATTTTTTTCTTTTTCAACCATGAAAGCTACTTCCGAAACTTTATCTAAAAATTCTTGTTGATTGATTTTCTTCATTTTTTCCTCTAAATAAATTTCTATCTTTTCTTAATTTGACTTTTTAAAAATAAAACTAAATATTCAATTGGTTAAATATTTTCAAAAGTAAAAGACCAATTCTTATATTTGTCAAATATTGAATAAAAATATAAAAATTAAAATTATGAAAAATCCAACAACTACTTTTCTTTTAATTAAAGACCTTTCTTTTTCGTATCCTGGTGAAGAAAGATTCTTGTTTAAAAATTTCAATCTATCGATGGAGGAGAAAGATTTCCTTTCAATAATCGGACCAAATGGGAGTGGGAAAACAACTATTTTTAAACTTATAACAAAAGAATTTTCACCAAACGAAGGTTTGATTTATTTAAAAGGAAAAGAATTAAAAAACTGGAAAAGAAAAGAGATTGCAAAACTAGTTTCATATCTTCCGCAAAAGATACCATTAGATATAAATTTCAAAGTCATCGATTATGTTGTTATGGGAAGATATCCATACAAAGTCGTATTTGAGGATTATAGCGGTAAAGACTATGATATAGCTTTATCCTATCTTGAAAAACTCGATATAAAAAATATTAAAGATAAAAATTTTTCAAATCTTTCTGGTGGTGAACAAAGAAGAGTAATGCTAGCACAAGCTCTTGTAAGTGAAAGCAGTATCCTTCTTCTTGATGAACCTGATTCTTTTTTAGATATTTCTCATAAAAAGGAATTTTATGAGATTTTATCTTACTTAAACAAAGAAGAAGGAAAAACGATTGTCGTTATTTCTCATGACCTTCAACTTGCATTTTCTTACTCAAAAAAAATTTGTGGTATGAAAGAAGGTAATCTTTGTTTTTTAGAGCAAAGAGAAAACATTAATGATGAAAAAATTTCACAGCTTTTCAATACCAAGATAAAAACATATAAGATTGACGAAAAAATTGGGCTACTATATTGAATTTTGACGAATATTATATTTCTCTTGTTTTTAAGTACTTTATTTAAAGAGGGAAAAATGAATAAAAAATCTATGGGGAAATTATTTTTTACCCTTTGTTTTATTTTAATTTTATCATTATCTAGTTTTTCATTTTATAACAATGATAAATATCAAGATATGCAAAATTTTAAAAAAATATTGGAAGATAAAAGTTCACTTGATTTCAAGATATTCAGTTCCAATATTGATTTTAATAAGTTTTTATTAGAAAATCTGATAGACTATAAGAATAATGAAAGTATATTTTATTCTCCTTTTGGCATTCAAGTTTTATTTAGTTACTTGTTAAATGGAATTTCAGGACAGAGCTTAAAAGAATTAAAAGAATTTTTATTTTATGAATCTTTCAATATTGATGCCATAAACAACTACTATAAAATAGTATTACAAAATATCTTTAATGATAAGGCAAAAAGCCTAAAATTTGGTAACTCTTTTTGGCTTAATAAGGGAAGTGATTTATATAAAGATGTAAACTTAAAAGGATTGAAACTTATATCAGAAGATTTTTTAACAATTGCAAAAAAATATTACTATATGGATATCTTTGAGGAGGATCTTTTAAAAGAATCTGGTTTTAAGCTTATTGAAAAATGGGTATCAAAAAAAACTGAAAATAAGATAAAAAGTCTTTTTGATAAGAGAATCATAAATAAAGATACGATAGCAATTCTTTTAAATGCTCTATATTTCCATGAAAATTGGGCTACTCCTTTTGATATTAAAAATACTAAAACAGACGAATTTACGACACTAGATGATAAAAAAGTTAAAATCGATTTTATGAATTTCAGTTCACCTAAAAAACTTCTTTACTATGAAGATGATTCTATACAGGTGGTAAGATTACCTTATGATAAATTCAAAAACTCTTTGATTATATTTCTCCCAAAAGAATTAAGAAAAACAAAAGAGACATTAAATTTAATGTTTAGCAAAGATTATATTGGAATATTGGAAAAGATGCAGCCTTTAGAAGGTTATGTTAAGTTTCCAAAGATAAGTTGTGAATATAAATACGAATTAAATGATATTTTACAAAAGTCTGGTTTAATAAGTATTTTTAATCCTTCTTTAGACTTTTATCCTTTATTCAACAAAGAAATAAAGGGAATAAATGAGGAACTATTTAAAATAGATAAAATTTTTCAAAAAACATACTTAAAAATAGATGAGAAAGGAACTACTGCTGCTTCTGCAACAGCAGTTAGTATAATAAAGGTAACTACAAGCATTGAGAAAAAGATATTTTATTTTATTGCAGATCATCCATTTTTTTATTTTTTGATAGATGAAAGAAGCGGTAATATTATTTTCACTGGATTTTATAATGGTTGATTTTAATTGATTTTATTTATAATTATTTTGTCTTTAATAAAAAATCTATTTGGAGGGAAAATGAATAATATTAAAGTAGATATAGCCATCATTGGGGCAGGTCCTGGTGGATATGTTGCAGCCATAGTCGCTGCAAAAGAGGGAAAGACCGTAGCAATTATAGAAAAAGACAAACTTGGTGGAACATGTACGAACTATGGTTGCATACCCACAAAAGCCATGTTAGCATCTGTTTCAGTGATGGAGGAGATTGAAAATGCTAAGAGAATTGGTTTAAATGTAGAAAAAGTAGATCTTAATTTTAGTGATGTAATCAAACATAGAAATAGGGCTGTTACTGCTTCTAGAAAAGGAATAGAACTTCTTTTACAGAAAGCAGGGGTAAATATCTTATTTGGAAATGGTATTATTTCAGAAGGTAAAAATATAATTGTTAAAGACGATAAAAACGATGAGATTGCAAATATAACTTACGATAAACTAATAATTGCAACAGGTTCTACTCCAGTAAAGTTTCCACCATTTAACATGGATGAAGTCTGGACATCAGATGATATATGGAATATTGAAAATCTTCCATCTAATATTGGAATTATTGGTGGGGGAGTCATAGGATGCGAGTTCGCAACATTTTTTGCAAAGTCCGGTGTAAATGTGACAATACTTGAACTTATGCCTCAGCTTATCCCAACCGAAGACGAGGATATAGCAAAAGAACTTTTAGATAATTTAAAGAAAAATAAAAACTTAAATATCTACTGTAATGTAAAAGTCACTGAATGCAATAAAAATGAAAATTCAAACGAAAAGAGATTTTTAGTAAAAGCTCAAATGTCTGACGGGAATTTTAAGGAATTTAGTTTTGATAACATCTTACTTAGCGTTGGAAGAAAGCCAGTTCTACCAGAAGGGATTGACAAACTTGGAGTTAAAATAAGTGAAAGAGGATTTATAGAGATAAATGAATATATGCAAACTTCAAATCCAAATGTATATGCCATAGGTGATGTGACTGGGAGACTTATGCTTGCTCATACTGCTTCAAAACAGGGAGAAATTGCAATCGAAAATATACTTGGAAGGAAAAATTCAATAAGATATTCGGATATCCCTTCTGTTATTTTTACTCTTCCAGAAATCGCATCGGTAGGATTAAGGGAAAAAGATTGTAAAAAAAATGGTATAAACTATAAGATTGGTATCTGTCCTTTTATTTCAAATGGGAAAGCAAGGGCAATGGGCTTAACTAAAGGTTTTGCCAAAGTTATAACTGAAGTTGAAACAGATAAAATTTTGGGAGTCTCAATAATCGGTCCGCATGCAACAGATATGATTATGGAAGGAGTAACGGCTGTAAGTAAGGAAATGAAAGTTGAAGAGTTATTTCAATTTGTTCATCCTCATCCAACGCTTACAGAGACGATTATAGAAGCGGCTTTAGCATCTATAGATAAGGCAATACACCTTTAGTATAATTTTTATATATGTGAGTTAGTTGAATAAAATAATAAAATATTAATAAAATAGGAAATATTTGTAAATTAAAAAATATTAATAAAATAAAAAATAGGATTCAAAATATAAATGAATCGATTTTAAAATTAAGTAAAAATTAAGGAAAAAGAATAAAAACAGAAGAAATATTTAATCAAAAAATAAAGCAGATGAAAGAAGGGAATATGGAGCAGAAGATTTATCTTAACAAAAAAGAGGTGAGTTCAAAGGTTGAAATCCAAGAAATCGAAAGATTAAAAGATATTTTAGTCAAGGAACTTCTAATCGAGTTTGAACTTCAAGATCCAGAGGTTGTAGATTCATTATCTTTAAGTATAGATTCTATTTATGATTTTATTGATAAAAATTTTAATGAGAAAGAATTTAAGATAGAATCTGTTCTTATAAGTGGTTTTCAATCTTGGTCAAAGGCTTATGAATATAATATAAAAGAATCACAAACCAATATAAGATTAAAACCATCTCTATTAAGATTCATAAAATCTGATTATGAACCTTGGTTTGTCAAGAAAAATCAATTTGTTTCAAGCTTTTATATGAGTTTTTTTGAGAAAAACCCTTCTGAAAGAAATTTTACTTTGATATCTAAAGATAAAATATTTCCAACAACTTTTATTTTTGATAAAAAAAAGAAGAGCTTAGATATCTCTTTTGGACTTAAAGGTGAAAAACTAACAGGCAAAATAAGCCTTGATAAAATCTATCTTGTTTTTTGTGAAAATCTTATAACTCAAAAAGAAGCCTTTGGTCATCTATTTAAGGAAGAATATGAGAGCTCAGTTAAGAAATTGAAAAATTATAATCTTATTGATCAAAAAACATCTCGTATTTATGGATGGGAATCTTGGTACAACTATTATACTTCTATTACAGAGAAGGATTGTATCAAAAATATTAGGCCTTTTAATGAATTATTAAAATCTCTTAATATTGAATCAAAACCAGTTTTTCAGATCGATGATGGTTGGGAAGTAAGAGTTGGTCAGTGGCAACAAAATGAAAAATTCCCGACTCCACTTGGCGAAATGGCACAAAAAATCGAGGAGAATGGGTTTTTACCAGGTATCTGGATGGCTCCTCTTGCATTGCTTAAAGACTCGGATATTTATAAGAATCATTTTGAATGGGTTTTGAAAGATAAAAAAGGAAAACCAATACCTTGTGGTAATATCCCTCTATGGGGAGGAGATTTTTACACCTATGACCTTTCAATAGATGATGCTAGAAAGTATATTTTAAATGAAGTGAAGGCTTTAACTCAAAGGCATAATTTTAAGTTCTTAAAACTAGATTTTTTATATGCTGGTCTTGTTAATGGGGATCATCAAAATAAAG